>Ga0214923_10000479_pt1 | contig 61055 bp, 59 predicted proteins | sample LL1510_MetaG_FD_177993 | JGI IMG/M metagenome (GOLD analysis project Ga0214923, IMG submission 177993) | Freshwater microbial communities from Lake Lanier, Atlanta, Georgia, United States - LL-1510 | ecosystem: Environmental > Aquatic > Freshwater > Lake | place: USA: Georgia | collected...
CCAACAAATACAACACAACCAACAAATACAACACAACCAACAAACACATCACAACCAACACAATCAACACAACCAACACAATCAATGAGTAATACAAATACAACACAACAAACAAACACATCACAACCAACAAATACAACACAACCAACAAATACAACACAACAAACAAACACATCACAACCAACAAATACAACACAACCAACAAATACAACACAACCAACAAATATAACACAAAATATACAACCAATGATTAATTCATCAAAAACAATTAGTATTAATAATATTTATATTTTAATATTATTTTTTACTTCATTATTTTTATAATTTTACAATTATTATATAAAATAATATATAATAATTTAATTGGATATTACTTCTCCTATAATTTTACATTTTCCTTCACATAAAATAAATCTTGTTCCTACTTTTAAAAATTCAGGTCTATATTTAAACTTAAATGTTACTGATGCAGTATCTCCATTTCTCAGAATATTATCGTCAACAGTTGTATTTCTAATATTTTTCTTATTTTTAATTTCAATAATTTTAACTGTTTGTCTTATACTATAAGCATGTAATGTTGGTTCATATCCAACTCTAACAGTTGTAGTATGTGTTCTTAATATATCTACTTTGGCAACAAAAGTATCTACTAATAATTTATTATGATTATTAGAAATTATTACGCTTCCTTTTTTAATTCTATTTCTTTCAATTTTTTTAATTGCTAAACATACGTAAGAACCATATGTAACTTTCTGTAAAGATATTTTTTTACAATGAATAGATTTTATTACAACTTGTTCATATTGTCCATTTATGGGGCCAATTAATAACTTATCTCCAACTTTAATTGTACCACTTATTAAGTGACCTCCAACAACTAATCCAACTCCTGCAACCATAAAAGTATTATCTATGTGATACTCAACGACATCTTTAATTTCTTTAATAGTTGTAGGTTTTTTCTGTAAAATATTAAAAAAAGTTTTAATATAATTTAATCCTTCTCCAGAAACATTCGAAATTTGAAATATAGGTATAATACTTTCATTATATACATTTTTAATAGAAGTTATAATATCATCTTCATTTTTAACGTGAAATGGAATTCTTCTAATTCCAGGATATTTTAAAAATTTACTAATATCTCTCATTGTTTCTTCTAAAACATTTTTTCTTTCTTTACATAAATCAATTTTTGTAACAATAATTATAAAAGGAATTTTTAAAGTAACACATAAAAATATATGTTCTTTTGTCATTGGAGAAATACCATTATTTCCTGCAATCATAATACAGCATATATCAGGAAATGATGATGCAAGTCCAGTAATGGTTGTTTTTAAATATTTTTCATGACCCGCTAAATCAAAAAATGAAATAACTTTACTACTTTTTTCTACAATTTCTGACCAAGACATTTTATTTAATCCAGAAGAATTAACAATTTTTCCATCATAATCGTAACCTAATATTTGATGTGCAACTGAAGAAGTTCTTCCAGTTTTTACTTCATGAATATAATTAAATACTGAACTTCTTGCTGATCCTCTACCATTATCATTTTGTCCAGATGTTAATGTACCTATAAAAGAACTTTTCCCACAGTCGACATTTCCTGCAACTGCAACTTTTATGTCTATATATTTATTTTCATTTTTTTCTCTTACTAATACTTCATATATTTTTTTATCATCTTTAGTATCTGTTTTTGACAATAAGTTGACACTGTAATTATTTTTAATAGCCATAGTTTTAAGAATATCTATAGTCTCATTAAATTCCTCGTCAGATATTCCTAAAATATTACCATCATCTTCAACACCAATATTATAAATACATTCTCCATTCCCTTCGTTACATCTATATCTCATTTGTGTAGCTAATTCTTCAATTCTTTCATTTGTTTTGTTAATAAGTTTTAATTTGTATTCAATATTTCCTTCATTTTTTTCAGGCTCCATTCTATTTTTAAAATTTTTAGTTTTTAAATTATTTTAATTTTAAAATTCTTAAAATATTTTAGGTTCAATTATACCTCTAAATATTTTAATTTTTAAATTTTTAAAATTTCTTTTTATAAATAAAAGAATGGTTATAATTACAGTTTTACCAACATCAACATGGAGTACAGGATTTAATGGGTCTATAAATATTAAAAATATTTCAAATATTAATTATGGATCAAACTGGAGTATTTCATGTGTTTTACCTACAAATACAAATATTACATGGTGTGATTTTATGAAAATTACAACTAAAAATAATATTACAACATTAATACCACAATCTTATACAAAACCATTAAATTCAAACAAAATATTAACTGGAAATTTTGGCGGTAGTGGTGTAATACCAACTAATTTTACTTTTAATTCTAGTGTGCCTACACCTACACCTACACCTACACCTACACCTACACCTACACCTACACCTACACCTACACCTACACCTACACCTACACCTACACCTACACCTACACCTACACCTACACCTACCCCTATCCCTACTCCTACACCTACTCCTACACCTACACCTACACCTACACCTGGTGTAAATTCACAAAAAAGAGTTGTTTATTTAGGTTATTGGTTGTCAGATTATGATATACCAAGAATTGTATCAGAACTTAAAAATGCTAATATTACTCATTGTCTTCTTACATTTATTACCCAACCAAGTAATACACAACCATTAACTGGTAAAAATTATATGCTTGACGCATTTAAATCTTTATCTACTACAAATCAAAAGTTATTAACTAATAATTTTAAAATTGGCTGTAGTTTAGGTGGAGCAATAAATATGCCTGTACCATATAGTTTAACTTTTTGTAATTCAAATTGTTATTATTATAATAATCCAGTTAAATACGCTCAAGATTTATTTAATCTTGTCAAAGGTACAGGTCTTGAAAATTATTTTGATCTCGATATAGAGGGTATAAATGATAAATTTGACGATACAGCTAAATTTTTAGGAGAAGTTTGTAAAGAATTAAAAAGACTTAATCCATTATGTCAAATAAGTCATGCTCCACAACCCCCATATTTTTGTCAAAACTTTGGAAATGTATATGGTTTAATATATAAAAATTATAATCAATATTTTGATTGGTTTAACATTCAATATTATAATAATGGTCCGTCAAATACATTCGATCAATTATTTATAAAATCATATGCAAATGTAGCTCCACTAACAAGTATTCTTGAATTGATCAATATGGGTATTAAACCAAGTTATTTAGTTTTGGGTAAAACAATACAAGGAGAATCTGATGTAAATAATGGATATGTTCCTCTTACAGATATGACAAATATAATAAAACAATCATTTAATACAAGTTCTTTAAATGAATGGTCAAAAATTGGAGGAGAAATGGTATGGTATTACAATACACAGAATTCAAATTTAAATAATACACAGTTATTAAATTATTTTGGAGCAATTTCTAAATTTTAAAATCTTTTTTATAATAAAAATGAGTGAAAGAAAAAGAGTAACTTCATCAAAAATAATTTGGAAAAAATCTCCTCCTCCTTTAGCAAAAATAAGAAAACCACTTCCTCCATTTGATTCAAAACGTGTGTATGTAGAACCATCAGAAAAAGTTGTTTATAATCCAATTGTATATCCTTATAAAAAAGTTGATGCAGGTGAACGTTATAAGTCAAGAAGAAAATCTAGAAGAAAATCAAGAAGAAAGTCTGTAAAAAAATCAAGAAAATCAAGAAGAAAGTCTGTAAAAAAATCAAGAAAATCAAGAAGAAAGTCTGTAAAAAAATCAAGAAAATCAAGAAGAAAATCTAGAAAATAGTTTCTAATATTTTTAAATTAAAAATTTAAAAATATTATGCCTCCACCGTGAATCGAACACGGGTTGGTTGTTTACAAGACAACTATATTACCACTATATTATAGAGGCTCTGTAAGAAATAATTCTTACAATTATTATTTGTTAATTCTTTAAATAATATTTTAATTCATATATCTTCCTTGAAAATTTTGCATCATCATTTTTTCTCTTCTTGATTTTTCGCTATCAAGATTAGTAATTTGTGCCATTCTATCTAACGTAGGAATTTGAGCAGGAACATTAAATTCACCACGTTTTATAGTATAACCTAGATTATAATCTCTAGAATTATTATGATTAAATTCATTTCTCATTCCTGGATTTATTGTAAAATTTGTTAAAGGAGTATTTCTTTCTAATTCTTTAATATACTCATAGTCTAAAGTTTTCTGTCTATTTTCTCTTAAATTTGTAGTCGCAGAATATTCAGGTAAAACTCTTTCTAATTCGATATCATCATGAATATAATTAGTTTGAGACTTATCTCCTTTGTAATTTGTATTTATATTATATTCTGGTAAATTACGTTGAAGTTCTAAATCATCATGTAAATATGTTACTTTATTAGAATCTCCTTTGAAATTTGTGTTTGCTTGATATTCAGGTAAATTACGTTGTAAATCTAAATCATCATGTATATAATCTACTTGTGTTTTATTTCCTCTAAAATTTGTACCTGCTTCATATTCTGGTAAATTACGAGAAAGTTCTAAATCATCATGTATATAATCTATTTGTGTTTTATCTCCTCTAAAATTTGTACCTGCTTCATATTCTGGTAAATTACGAGAAAGTTCTAAATCATCATGTATATAATCTAAAACATATTTATCTCCTTTAAGTTGAGTTATATAATCTATATTTTGTAAATCATTTACTCTTATTTGTGAAAAATCTATTTCATTTATATTACCGTTATTCATATATGAATTTCCTAAGTTTGTATATGCTTGAGTATTATTTATATCTTGAATATAATTTTCTTTATAAATATCATTGTTTATATTGTTATTATATCTAATATCTCCTTTATTAGCAGTAGCATTTGTATGTAATAATTTATTATCTGCTCCTTTAGTAGGATCAGAATAATATTGTACACTTCCGCTATTAGATTTTAAAGGTGTATTATATTCTTTTTTCAGAAATGGTTGAATAACATATTTTACTTCAAATGGTTCTGATATTGGTGTTTCAAGTTTATACACTGCTGTAGGTCTTGCAGATATATTTAATAATTTATTTTTGACTTCTTTTGTATCTTCTGCTGTTCCAACACTTCTCATCTTTTTAGAAAAATCTGCAAAACCAGGTTGTGTAAGAGCTGTAGTCCATACACGAGGAAGTCTTGATAAAGGTTGTAAATCAAATTGGTTTAATACAGGAGGTCTAAATGTTTCATTAACTTTATATGGTAATGATGCTGATCTACCACTATTATTAGCAATCGCAGATATACCACCTGATAATTGACCGCCGTTATTTGAATTATTAGAATATGATACACTTACACTTGGATTAACCCCTCGGGCAAATTGTAAAATTGATTCTGCAATTCTATTTTCACTTTGATCTATTTCTTCTGTAATAAAACTTGTTTCACCAACTTTATCTATTCTTCTTGTTGTTATAGATTTTGGAGGATCTTTTAAAATATTCATATTACTACCCCAAGTATCTACTGAGGGTAATGTAACTTTTCCAAAGTTTGTTATTGCTGAATAAGATATAGACATTTTATTTTTATTAATAATAAATTTAATTAAATTAAAATAAAATTTATTAAATAAAATAAATGACTAAACTAAAATTTACTGAACAAGAAAAAAAAGAATTTGGTAAATACAGAATTTGTGTTGCTAAAAAATCTCATTTTTATAGAAAAAAATTAGGTAAATTACACAAAAAATTAAAAGCTGCATTTTCCAAAAAATTTTTATGGCCAGAAGGAAGTGTTATAAAAATTTATTTTATGAAGGAACCTCCTGGACATTTAGAAAGGCAAAATGCGGAACAAATTAAACAAGGAGCACCGGATTTGCAAATTGATCCATTACAGGAAGAAGTTGATAAAATGGATAATATTATAGACGCAATTAAATTAATATTAAAAAAAAGAATAGAACCTATAGTAAATTTAAAATTTGAGTATGTAGAATCTAGAAGTCTTGCAGATATTAGAGTAGATTTTAATCCAGATGATGGAGCATGGTCTTATGTAGGAACTGATTGTAAAAATTCAGAATATTCTAAAGATGAATGTACATTAAATTTAGGATGGTTTGATGTATCAACAACAATACATGAATTTTGTCATGCACTTGGAATGATACATGAACATCAAAATCCTAAAGGTAATACAATTAAATGGAATAGATTAGCAGTTTTTGAATGGGCTGAAAGTACACAGGGTTGGGATAAAGAAACAACTGAAACTAATATATTAGATATGCCTAAAGAAGAAATTAATGGTTCAGATTTTGATCCTATGTCAATTATGTTATACTTTTATCCAGGAAATTTAACAACTAATGGAAAAGGAACACATCAAAATTTAAGAATGTCTGCATTAGATGTCATATGGTTAAATAAAATGTATCCTGGAAGTAAAGTTACACCTGAAAAATTTTATAAAGAAGCTTATGGAGAAGATATAAATAAAGAAATTGCACTTAGTTCAAAACAAAATGCCCAAGATACAGTTGGTTATTCTACAGGTGAAAATACTCCTAAATCTGGAAAAAATATGGGAATTTTTATAGGTATAGCTATTTTAATTATAATTATAATAGTAATATTATATGCTTTTTAAAAGTTATTTAATTATTATATTTTTTATAATAAAATATAATGAATACGACATCATTTGTAATAATTACTGTTATTTCTTTGATTATAGCTTTTTTATCTTTTTTTGGAATTTTTAGATATTTTAATTTACATTTTAAAAAATCTGAAAATTTTATTAATAATTATAAAAATTTAGATAAACCAAAAAATAATTCTAAAATAACTATATCAATAGGTACTACAGGAAAAAGACTAAAAAATATTAGACCTATGTTAAATTCTATATTAGATCAAACAGTAAAAGTTGATGAAATTTTTATAAATATTCCTGAATGTTCTTATGAATATGAAATTCCTAATGATTATAAGAGCATTTTTACAATTTTACCATGTGGTAAAAATTATGGAATTGCGACAAAATTTATTCCAACTTTACTTAGAGAAGATAATGCAGATACAAAAATTATATTCTTAGATGATAATTATATATATGGAAAAGATTTTATAGAAACTTTAATAAATGAAAGTAATAGTTTTGATGGTGTAGTTACAAGTAATAAAGGAATTATTTTAAGTCCAAATAATATAGATGCAAAATATTTATTAAATATTAATAATAAAACTAATTATAATCATGAATGGATAGAAAAGACTTTTAAAAATAAGAAAAAAATATCTTATTTTGAAAATTACAAAACTTTTCGTAAAATTTAATTTTGCCAATTTATTTCTTTATTTAGAATTTTTTCTATTTTCTTAAAAATATCAGAACCAAAAAACCCAGAATGTACTGAAAATGGACTAGGATGCGATGTAATTACAATATTTTTATGATTATTTTTATCAATCAAATTTTTTTTATTTTCTGCAAATTTTCCTAATAACATATAAGTACAATTTTTATTATTTTTATTAATAAATTTTATAACATCATCTGTAAAATCTTCCCAAATTTTTATATGTGAACCAGGAGATGATTTTTCAACTGTTAAAGAACAATTAAGTAAAAATATCTTTTCTCTATCTAGCCATTTTGATAAATCTCCATGCACAAATTGATATTCTCTTTCAGGAAATTCCTTATTTATTTCTTTAAAAATATTTCTTAGAGATGGAGGAATTGGGACTCCTTTTTGAACTGAAAAAGCTAGACCATGTGCTTGTTTTTCATTCGAATGATAACAATCTTGACCTAATAAAACAATTTTTATATCTTTAACAGGAATTTTAAAAGTTTTAAAAATATCTTCCTTATTTTTTGGATATACTTCTTTAAGAGAATATATGCTATCTATATTAAAATTATAATCTTCAAATAAAGGTAACCAAGATTTATCAACAAAATTTAAGTAACTCATTATTTAATTTTATTAATTAAATAATAATATTTCAATTTTATATTTAATTTTTTATATATTTATAATTTTATTTCTAACTTTGCAATTATAAATTGTTCCATAATAAGAATTAAATGTATTAGATATTTCTTTGCAATAATTATATGCAAATGTTTTCCCAAAAATATTTCTTTTACTCTCTTTTTCGTCTATTTCTTTGAAAATTAAAGAATAATTTTTAATAATAATTTCTGGATCAATAATTGGAATTATTACAACTCCCTGCCAATCATTTTTTTTACCAGCTAGATCAATTTCAAATTCATCTGGATAATAATCTTTTATAGGAGAATCATCATTCGTCAATAATTTATTTAAGGGTTCAGGTAAAAGATTTGCACTTTTAGGAGGTAATACAGATAATAATTGTTGAAATGGTAATAATGGATTATTTAATCTATATTTTGGAAAAATAAAAGAATCTATATGAGCAGATAAATAAGTAGCTGAGGGTGCATAATCATATGGATAATACCATTTCCAATCAGGAACACCTTTTTTATAGTATGATATTACCCAATGAAGACCTTTTAGATACTCATGACATATAATTTTCATATCTTTATCTCCAAAATATTTTTTACAATATTCTTTTCTATATTTATCTATATCTAAATCAATATTATCTTTTTCAATAATTGCACATCTTTCTAATATTTCATCTTCAAAATACATTCTTCTATTTTTTAATTTATTTTCTAAAATTGCTTTTTCATATGCAGAAATAATTTGAAAAAAAGCTTTTAAAGTATCTTTATTAAAATAAATATTTCCATTTTTTTCTTTTGTAATATGACCATTTGTTGTACCAACATCTCTATAAACTGATAGAATAATATCTATACCTGATTCAATAATTTCTAAAGAAGGAATATGAGGAAGAAAATCATTACCTACCATAAAACAAATAAAAATAAAATCATCTACTGCTATATTGGGATCGTATTCATATTTATCGCTATTCCATCTCATAACTTCCTTCAGTTGTAAAGCTACATTTGAAATATCAATCACAAAATATTTATTAAATTTATCATATGTATCTTCTCTTAATATATAAAAATTTGGGTATTTAACACCTAAAGATAACATAATTAAATCAGCATCTGCACCATGAATACAATAACTTTCTTCATTACTTCCGTAAGTTCTAATATAATTTAATAATTTATGTTCTCCTTCTGAAGGAACTTTTTCGTTTGAAAAAATTATTTCTATATTTTGCCATAAAGGATTTTCTGAAATTTGTTTACGAATATACCAATCAATATATTTTGATAGATTATCCATAAATTTTGTACCTGGAGTTATTTGATTTGAATCAAAACTTTTATCATCCTCTTCTCTGTCCATTGCTGATCTAAATCTACGTCTTTTTTGCTGTACTTGCTTTGCATACGGAGCAGGACCATCAACACATAATATTAATCTTTTTTTAGGATTTACTAAAATTAGTAAATCTTCAATAGATTTACATACATCTTCAAATACTTTAACTTGATGTTTATAACTAAAAACTGGTTTTCTTATATTACTTTGTAATAACCTTTCTTTCGGTTTAAAATTTCCATATTGATAAATTTTTTGTGCAGAATTATGAAAAATACCATTCATATCTATCATGAGATTATCAACTGACACTTCTATACTCGAAAAATTTTGTGTTTCTGATAAATTTTTAATACTACCAGAAAATTGTTTCTTGAACCATCCAAAAAAATGAAAAATTCCCATATTGTTTAATAATTAATTTAATAAATTTTTATGTTTAAAATTCAATTTTTAATTTTTTTTTAAATTAAAAATTATTTAATATTTTAGTATATCTCCTGCCATGTTAAGGAACAATATATATTCTGATTGTTTGAACCTATTCTTTGTACACTTATTACAATAATATCACTATTGTTATTTATATCAGATGATAATTGAAAAATATTATTAAAGAAATTATTTAAATTTAAATTTGTTGCACTAAGCCTACCTGCTGAATAACCTTGTGTAAATATAATAGGTGTAAATGTTCCAGTAAAACCAGATAAATTAGTACCATATTGAATAACACTATTATTATTTACATTATTCCAAGTACCAGTAGCTGAAAAAGGATTAGATGATGGAGATAAATATAATTTTATTCTATAAATAAATGCTAAATTAGATCCAGTATTATCGGAATAAATATCTACATCTGATGGAATTATATTTTCATGATTATAAGTATTTATTCCTTTAATTGCTAATAAGGGAATTTCAGCACCAGAATTTAACAGAATTTAATATAGTATTTCCAACTGATGTATATAAAAAAATTTCATTTCCTACTTCGTAGAAAATACTTTCTTCTTGAATATAAAAAGACATTTATTATAGAAATTAAATAAATTTAAGATTTTATTTTTTAAAATAAATGTTTAAAAAAATTTTATTTGATTTTATAAAATCTTTTGATTGTAATCCAAAATTATTAGAATTAATATATAAATGTAAAGATAATTTAAAAAAGTCTGGCATTTTTCCAGAACCAGTTAGAATTGAAACAAGTATAAAAACTTTTAAAGATGGAAAATTTTCAAAAAAAAGATATGGTGTAAGCATATATTTAAGTGAATTTCTTAAATATAATAAAGAAGATGTAGAAGAATTATTAAAATTTTTAAAATTTGAATATAAAGATATTCCTTATATTGATAACTGCGAAAGAATATATTTTGCATTAGACAATAATAAAGGAAAAATATATGTTTCTAATACAAATAAGATGATATGTAAAGAAAATGATGGTAGAATAAAATATTACTTATTAAGAAAAGATAAAACTAATTGGATGGATGTATTTTCTAATAATTCTAAAAAAGTTGATGCCATTAACGTAAGAATAGAGAATAAAGAAGAAATAAATTGGTATACAATTTCTAAAAATTTTAAAACAAAATATTATAGACCTTATATTAAATTTGAAGAAAATATTCTTAATACTTTAAGTGAATATGATAAAAATACTTATTTGTTTTATAAACATTGGTATTATCATTATTGTATGTGTAAAAATTGTTTTGGCAAAGATTTTTTAAAAAATTTAGATAAAGTAAATATTGAATTATTAATTGATGCAGAAAATAGTATAAATTATAATTCTTAAATAATTTTAAAATCATTTATTGTTGAATCAAAGTAACCAAATTTATTTTTATTTTGAGGAATAAAGGAAAAATCCTTTCCGAATAGTTTAAATAAATCAAAAAGATTAGAAGAAAATGAGTGTGCAAAATAAATAGTATCAATTCCTTTTTCATGCATATCAAATTCTTTATTACATAGATATTTTTCTATAAAAGGTATCCATTTTTGCGCGCCGCTATATTTTATAGCATACGCATGACCACAACTTAAATTTTTATCTGTTTCCCATACAAAATTATTATATCTTTTAAATTGAAAAGTTCCCATATTAAGTAATATTATTCTTGGACTTGTTCCAAATAAAACTAATTCTGCGTTTTCAGGAAGGCTATTTAAAATAGTTAATATATTAATTTTTGTAATATTATCAATTTTAATATCATCCTCAAATATTATAGTCCAACCATTTTTTTTAATATTTTTTAATAATTGCAAATGGGATAATTTACAACCTAATGCACCAGGAGTTATATTTAATTTGTTACATAAATTTTTATATTTATTACCATCAATCGCTGAAAATCTTTTACAATTTATGTTTGCTTCTTTTAACATATTTTCCATATAAATTTTTCTATCATTAGATTTATCCAAATTAATATAATAACAATCTGATACTATTTCATTCCAATTTTTATTTTTATATTTTTCATTTTGATTTTTTTTAGTTAAATTATAATAATACATAAAAATTGCAATTAAATAAACAATAATTATAATAATTATTATTAAAAGACTTTTATTAAGAATACACATTCCATTTTTGGGATTACATTTTTTTAAAAATCCACATTTAGTCTTACAATACATTTTTATTAAAATAATTATTTTATAATTTAAAAATTATAAAATAATTTGTATTTGTTTTTATTTTATATAAATTTTCATATTAAAGAATACAATAAAATTATTAAAAATGTTAAATGAAATATTAATAATTATTATATCATTAATAATAATATTATTACCAACATTAAAATTATTTTTTTGTTTTTATCATACATTTGGATCATTTTCTGTATTATTATTATTAATTATACTTATAATTGTTTTGAAGATTAGAATAGAATTAAAAATAGTTATTTTAAGTATATTATTAATTTTATTTAAAAATACATACATTACAGTAGGAAAATCTTTAATAGAAGTTTATAAATTGGCTTATAAAGAGTCAGTTGAAGATAGGATTGATGATTCTAAATTAAGAGAAACAGTTAAATATATCTACTCACCTATCTTAAATTTAAAAACAAATTTTAAAAAATTACCAAATAGACCTACAATATTTTTAGCAAATTATTGTAATGATAGATTTGAAAATTTATCATGTATTTTAATTCCCAAAAATATGGCTATTTTAATGAGAGATGGATTAAAAAACACAACAAAATTACATAAATTAATAAAATGGCCTATTTTTACAAGTGAAAAAAATAATTATGAAAATACAAAAAAAGAAATTATTAAACATATAAATGAAGGTCGTTCTATTTTTGCATATATAACAAAATATCCAGAAAATGTACCAAATATTATTAATAAAGTAAGATCAGGTATGTTTAGTTTAGCAAAAGAATTAGATATACCAATTACTTTAGTAGCTATAGATTATATTGATACAAAATTGTGTAATATAGAAAGACAAAATTTTCATATAGACATTGGAGATACTTTTAATGTTATTGATATAAGAGATTCAATATGTAAAACACGTAAGTATTATGGAAAAACTCTTTCTAAATTTATGAAACGAAAATATATTTTATAATAAATCAGTATTTAAACAATGATATTTACTATAAAAATGATTATTATATTTATCATATTGGGTATATTAATATTAATAGTAAGTATTGTATATATATCATGTCCAAATTTACATATTGAAAATACAATAATACCTTTTTATCAAAGAAGAGATAATAATTTTCCTAATATTAAAAAATTAGATGAAATAAGTATTTTATGTTGTTCTGGATTATCAAATAGAATAAGAACAATATTAGGGTTTTTAGAAGTATGTAATGTTTATAGAAAAAAATTAAATATTATATGGATAAAAGATAATACTTGTAATGGTGATTTTTTAGATTATTTTAAACCAATTGATAATATAAATTTTTTAAATTTACAAAATGTATATAAAATAGATTATAAAGGTCAATCTACTATAAAAAATATTACATCATATTATAATCTTAAGAATGTTAATATTAAAAAACTTTATTGTAATATTAAATTAAATGAATTATTAGAGAATAAAATTCAGTATTATATAAAAAAATATGATATTAAAAATTTAATTGGAGTTCATGTAAGAAGAACAGATTATACAGGAAATTTTATAGGTAATTTTTTAAATGGATCTAATGAAGATAGTGAGTTTTTCGATTATATTTCAAGAAATTCTGGTAATAATAAATTCTTTTTGGCAACAGATAATAAACAAACACAAGATATATATAAAAATAAATATGGTAATAAAGTATTATATTATAATAAAATTAAAAATTCTAATAATTTAAGAAAAACTACTTTAGAAAATGCAATAATAGATATATTTATATTATCATATTGTAAAAGAATAAAAGGTACATATAATTCAAGTTTTACAGAATTTGCAAAAAATTTAAAAATATCGAGAAAATTTTAAATATTTAGTAAATTTTTATTTAAAAAAATATTATTTATTGGTTTTTTTCCATAAGGATTTTTGTCATTTTTATTTCCTGACATCCAATCATAATCTATTAAACATAAACTATTATCAGGTCTTACTAATAAATTTTTTTTATGTATATCATTGTGATATATATTATCTTTATTTAACGATCTTTGAATATATTCAAGTTTTTTGTTAAAATCAAGAGGTATATTATTTATTTCAACGGGGATTCCACAATTTTCCATCTCTATTGTAAGATCTTTCTCATCTATATTAATAATTTTTGGTATAAAATCATATTTTTGCAATAATTTTAACCAATATTTTTCTTTATCAAAATTAATTTTTTCAGAAAAAATTTTTTTAACATTATTTCCTTTAAATTCAATTGCAGCAATTTTATTATTTCCAAAAATAATATTTTTTTTATTAGTTGCTATAAATAATCTTCTTCCCGCACAATCTGGGCAATATTTTATATCTGTAATTTCTTTTACACTATTATATAATTTTTTTAAATATTCTATTAATTCTATTTTTTTATTATCAGAACCATTAATTTCAATAACTAAAGTATTTGAAATAGGAAATAAATTATTTATTAAATAATTACATGGATATACCCAAGCTTGACATACAGCTAATAAAAATACTATATCAACTTTTTCATCTTCTCCAGGTAATAATGATATTATATTATGACATGATTCATTTTTAATATTATAAACAAAAAAATCTATATTATTAATATTGTTATATCTTTTCATTAGGTTACACATATTTATTTTATAAGGATCAAAATCTAATCCTAATCCATATTTTATTTTATATTTTAAAAGATTAAATAACATTTCTCCTGAATTACATCCTAAATCTAAAACTTTTTTATTCTTAAAAGAAACATGTTTACTTATGAGATCTAATCTTTTATTTGGATCACGTTGACCTTCAATTTTTTCACCTGTATCCATAAAGTAAATTCCTTGATAATTTTTCTTTCCACTACCACCTCCACCTGTTTCCTTTGATAAATTTCCTAATTTTTTTACAATTTTATCATAATTTAAAATTTTATTTTTTTTAATTTCACTTGTATTTTTTATAAATGATTTTTTTAATTCTTCTTTTTTTCCTTTAGTCATAAAAAATATGTATAAAAAAATTAATATAACTATAATTATTGAAACTATAACAAAAAAAATTATATATTTATTATTCATTTTATTTTATTATATATATTATAATAAAAAATAAAGCTTTTTTTTATAGTTAGTTATAACCATGGAATATTACAGTTCCAAGTTTTCCAAATTCTGGATATCCGCTCCAACTAGATTGTAGAGTTATTACATATAAACCCGTATTAGCAAAAAAGTTTGGTCTACAATTGGGTACAAAAGCACTTTGATCAACTATTCCTTCAATTAAATTATTATCATAAACAGTACCTGTACCTTTTATATTTACAAATACTTTATAATTATTACGTCTTACGAATTCTATAAAATCTAAATCAGGTTTTACATAAATTATAGGGAGTCTTTGGTTATTAACTAAAATTACATCCCATCTTTCTATCTTATATTCAGTCATTTTATTATATATAAATACTTTTTTAAAATAAAAATTTTAAATTTAAAGATACTAAATTTAAAATTTAAAATCATGAGTGCGATTCAAAATTACATTAATGAATTAAAAAGTTTAAATGTCGAATTAAAAAGATTAAATAAAGCATCTTATTTAATAAGACAAAGAATAAAAGATGTTGAGAAAAACGTAATAGAATATTTACAAGAAAAGGAACAACCAGGTGTTAAATATCAAGATATGGCTATTGTTATTGAAAATAAAACAAAAAGAGTAAATAAATCTAAAAAAGATATAGAAGAAGATTCTTTAAGGGTTTTAGAAGAATATGGCATTAGTAATCCAAAAGAAGCATTAAATGATATACTTAGAGCTAGAAAAGGAGAAGAAGTAGAAAGTTCAAAAATAAAAATAAAAAATATAAAGAAAAAATAATCTTAAATAGACGTAATATATTAGAATATTATAAAAATTTTTTGAATTTAAAACAAACTTACTTAAATATATAAAAAACAAAAAAAAATATAATATATTTAATTATAATTTTTAAAAATTATAATTTAAACTTAAAAAATATTTTTCTAATAATTAGAAATATAATGACCACAACTTCATTTTTGCAAAAATATCCTGATTATTATGATAATATTGAAGATTGTATTAATTTTAATAAAAATTATAACAAGGAGCAGAGTAATCCAAGATATAAAAATTTTGTACAAATTAATTTTACAGCTGGAGATGAAGAACAATTTCAAAAATATAGATATGAAAAAAATAATGTTAATGAAATTAATGTTGAAAAAATAGATTTAAAAAATAATTTATTTTTAGAATACAAAATATTTTGTGAATGGGAAAAATATAAAAATATTGATTCTTTAACAGTAACTAATACATTTAAATATATTTTTGAAAAGTTTAAAAAAGGTATTTTTGTAAAAATAGTTAATAATCATTTAAAAGTTTTTTTACCATTTTCTAATGTTAATTTTGTAAATGAATGGAGTGATAATATTAAAATAGATAAAAAATATAATTCAATGTATGAATTCTTTAAACATATAACTGAATTAGAAGGTAGAACATTTAATAAAAATACTGTAAATAATTTTATAAACTCCTGGTATAGTAATAATTGTCTTATTAGATATGAATTTCCTATTAATGAAGGTGATACTAATGTTTCTTGTATTAAAAATATGTTAGAAGAATTGTGTGACAAAAGAAAAATACCTGATATCGAATTTTTTATTAATAGAAGAGATTTCCCATTATTAACAAAAAAAGGGTTTGAACCATATTATCATTTATGGGATACAATGGAAAAACCATTAATTTCTCATTGTTATGATAAATATTCTCCAATAATGTCAATGTGTAGTTTTGATAATTATTCAGATATATTAATACCTCTTCATGATGACTGGATTAGAGTACAAGGTAAAGAAAATAAATTTTTTCCAAGATCAAGTCAGAAATATGAATACAATTTTGATATAAAATGGGAGGATAAAATACCAACCGCAATTTTCAGAGGAAGTTCTACTGGTTCAGGAGTAACTATTGAAAAAAATCAGAGATTAAAATTAGCATATTTATCTTATATACAAAAAAATGAAAATATTCCATATTTAGATGCAGGGATTACAAAATGGAATATAAGACCAAAAAAAGTTATGGGAAATCCATATTTACAAACTATAGATTTAGAAAAAATTCCATTTAAATTAGTATCTAAATTATCTCCTTTAGAACAATCAAAATATAAATATATTATTCATGTAGATGGTCATGTTTCTGCATTTAGATTATCATATGAACTGAGTATGAACTCAGTAATTTTAATTGTTAAATCAAAATGGAAAGTATGGTATTCTGATTTATTAATTCCATATGTTCATTTTATTCCAATAAAAGAAGATTTAACAGATTTATTTGATATAATTAAATGGTGCAGAGAAAATGATGAAAAATGCAAAATAATATCTCAAAATTCTAAATTATTTTATCAAAAATATTTACAAAAAGACGGTATTTTAGATTATTTGCAAAAAACACTTGTAGAAGTAAAAAAAAATATAGGTAATTATAATTATAATGATATAAAACCTATTGATGTGCAAATTATTGATGAGTATCAAAATATATCATATGATGTAGATGATTTTATAACAAAAAATTATAATGAAGATTATAAAAATTTAAATGTTTTAACACATAAAGATTTAAAATATAAAAAATTTCCAAATAATTCAAAAGTTATAAATATAGAAAATAAAATTCCTGATATAGAAAGATGTTATGGATTATTAAAAGGTTATAATTATTATATTAATAAAATTTTACAAGATGGTGATATTGAAAAATATTTTAGTATATCTACTGTTACTTTTGAAAATAAATTAACTTTAATAAAACATACTAAACTTGCAAATTTTAATATTTGTATAAAAACTATTAAAGATAAAGAAAAAATTAAAGAACATATACATGAAGCCTTTGTAGGAATAAACTCTATAAACAGTTTGATAGAAGATCTACCTAATTTCTCTTATATTTTTGGGTTTTATGAAAATAATAATAATTATAATATTATATCAGAATATATAGAAGGAGAAACTTTACAAAGTTATATTAAAAGTGAAGATTTTAATTTTAAAGATTATTTATTGATATTAATTCAAATATCTCTCGCATTAGAATATGCACAAAAGAAAATAAGTTTTGTACATTATGATTTAACTGCATGGAATGTAATGATTAAAAAATTGGATTATTATGTAGATATAGATTATAAAATTACACATGAAAAAGTTTATAAAATTAAAACAAAAGTAATTCCAATAATTATTGATTATGGAAAATCACATGTTATTTATGAAAATAAACATCATGGTTTTATAAATATGTATAAATTTAGTACAATTTTTGATATTTTAACATTAATAACAACCTCAGTATATGAAATTATTATAAACAAAAATTTAAGTAAAAATGATTTTAAAATTTTTTAAAATTGGCTAATTTTATTTCTAATACACAATATCATGATAGCACTTTTAAAAATTCAAAAGATATAAAGACATTTTTTTATAAAACTAAAAAATATTCTCATTTAATTAATAGTCCTAAATATGAATTAGAAGACTACACTCCTTTAGATTTCGTTCATTATATTTTAGAAAAACTAACTTATAAGTTAGATATAAAGATTGGTAATAGTTATACTCCTTTTATGAAAAAATCTGATTCTAATCAAATTTATAATTATATTTTATCAAATAATATTAATGATAGAATAGAAAGTTATTCAAAATTTTTTGAAAATATTATAAATATAGATTTATCTGATATTAAAGATAATATTATAAAAATTTATTTTATAGAAGAAATGATAAGAAATATAAAATATACATATGATAGTTTAGTTAAATTTTTGGAAAAAAATAAAATTAAAAACAATTATGAAAAAATGTTTTATAAATCTTATAATTATTTATTACAACAAGTAGATAATATAGAATTAAATACATGCATTAATGATATTGATAAAAAGTTAATTACTTATAATTATATAATTTCTGATACTTATGATGATAAAATATTCTTATTTCCAGATCTTGTTAAAAAGAAAATCAATAATTATATAAAACTCGATCCATATTTTATAACTTTGTTAAAAATAAAAAATATAGTTGAAAATATAGTTCTTTATGATAATATTATAAAATATGATAAAAATTATTATAAAAATGTTTATAAAAATCTATTAAATGTAGATGATAAATTAATTTTAAATAATTTTGCTAACATAAATACATTAGATTTTATATCAAAAAATATTTATTAAATTAATGTTTAAAACAAAAAATTAAAAAAAAATAATAATTTTTTTTATTCTTTCTAGACTATAAATAAAAATGTTTGATAATAAATTTTTAATTACACTAGTCGGATTAATCGTCGCTGTTGTTGCAATTAACAATATCAAATCAGATGATGAAGAAATCAAAGAGGAATATACTGCAGGAATGCCTCAATTTACATGGTGGGTTGATAGAGTAGCAGCTCAGGATACTCAAACTGCTAAAAAAGGAGATTTTTATTCAGTACCTGGATACTACCAATCTATTTTAAATCCTAGAGCTGCTAGCGTAGATTATGGTGCTAATATTAGATATAATATGCCAAGTTATCAAAATCAAGCTATTCCAGCAACTCCTTTAGCTTTTAATAATATGGTTGGTGCCGGAGGAACTAATTTTGTTACTGAAAATTATCAACAACCTGGAGGTAAACAAGCTTCTCCATCAAGTGGAAACCCTCCAAATTGCGGAAGAGGCGGAATACCCGAATCTTATGTCGGTGGAGCTCCTATGATGGAAGCTGGATATGCAAACGGTGATTATAATCAAGAAGTAAATAAAGCATATAATGGATCTAAAGTACCTGCAAGTACTGCAATGTTACCTGTTCAGGATATGACTTCAATGGCATCTGCATCTGAAAATAGTGCTCCAGTAGTTTACGATAGATACATTTATGCTAACAGAAATAGTAGATTACGTAGTCAAGGAGATCCTATAAGAGGTGATATTCCAATTGTTCCATGTCAATATCCTTGGTTCAGACCTTCTGTACATCCTAATGTTGATTTACAACAAGGTGCTATGAATGTTATGGGTGGTACTACAAATGATACTGCTAACTCTTTGGCTAATCTCATTTACACTACTTCTGGTAACGGAGAAACTGCTATTGGTGGTGTCAATATGAATAAGACTGAACTTGCTTTGGCCAATAATGTAGCTAAAGGAATTAGTCCTTTATCACAAGTTAATATGAATAACCAATATAGCGGAGGTATTTCTGCAATGACAGATATCAATGTTACTGGTTTCGTGTAAAAAGTTAAAATAATGTAAATTTTATTTTAAATCATATAGATTTAAAATATTTTATAATATAAATGAGTAACATATATGATTTAATTATTATTGGGTCTGGTCCAGCAGGATTATCATTAGCTCAATGTTTAAGAAATACATACAAAAAAATTTTAATAGTAGAAAAGCTTGATGTTATTGGTGGATGTCATAAAGTTATAAGATATAAAACAGATGACGGAAAAAGTCTTTTTACAGAACATGGTCCAAGAATATATAGTGATTCATATAAAAATTTTAGAATGTTATTAAAAGATATGAATCAAGATTTTTTTAAATTATTTGTACCATATAATTTTAGTATTTCTGAAATAGGGGGTCAAACAATTTTTACAACTTTAAAATTTTCTGAATTATTAAAATTGGCATGGCAATTCTTTTTATTAATATTAAACAATGAACATGGAATAAACACATCTTTAAAAGATTTTATGACTAAAAGTAATTTTCAAGATAAATCAATAGATATGATTGACAGAGTTGCAAGATTAACAGATGGAGCAGATTCAAACAGATATACTTTAAATCAATTTTTACAAATATTTAATCAACAATTTTTTCATAAATTATATCAACCAAATAAACCAAATGATCAAGGATTTTTAAAAATTTGGCAAGAATTTTTAGAAAAAGAAGGGGTAGAATTTAAACTAGATACCGAAATATTAAAACTTAATATGCAAAATAATATAATTAAATCTGTAATAACGACGGGTAATAATGAAATATTAGGAAATAAATTTGTTCTTGCAATACCTCCAGAATCTTTTGTAAATATACTAAAAAATTCTGATACTTTAGTTCAAAATACTTTTATGGATTTTGAGAATTTGGAAGAATTTTCTGAAAAAACTGAATATAATGAATATATATGTGTAACATTTCATTGGTTTGAAAAAATGGATCTACCAAAAGTTTATGGATTTCCAAAAAGTAAATGGGGTATCGCATTTATTGTTTTATCAGATTACATGGACTTATCTCAAGATGATTCTAAAACTTTAATAACATGTGCAATTACTATTCCTGATGCTATTGGTCAAAATATAAATAAAATAGCTAATAAATGTAACAAAGATGAAATAATAAACGAAACTTTCTTACAATTAAAGGAAGCTTATCCAAATTTAAAAGATCCTGACGTTAGTTTATTATATCCCGGAAATTATTACAACAAAGATGAAGAAAGATGGGAATCTATTGATGAAGCTTTTATTGCATCTTCAAACTCCGGATTTTTACCATTTTTAGGTAAAATAAGTAATTTATATAATTTGGGAACTCAAAATGGAAAACAAAAATATAAATTTACATCTTTAGAATCTGCTGTTACCAATGGAATTTATTTATCACATATTTTAAATAAAGATTTAGAGAAAAAATATCCAATACAGGATATTTTTACTTTTAGAGATATGATTTTATTAATTGTATATTTTATAATATTAGTAATATGTATTTTTATTGTTTGTAGAATATATGTAAAAAAATGTATAAAATAGTTTTTTGTAATATATTTTATATTAAAAATATATTACAAATTATAAAAAAATGGAAAATGATATTAAAGAAATTTTAAATTCATTAAAAAATATAGAAAAAAGATTAGATAATATTGAAGAAATAATTAATATAAATCTAAATTCATCTAAAAAAATGGAGGAACATATAGAATTTATAGATAGTGTATACTCAACTGTAAAAAAACCTTTTTGTGATCTTTTAACTTTTTATAAGGGTGAAAAAATTAATATAGACAAAAAATTATTAAAATAAAATTTAAATTGTGGTCATTGCAACTAATTCTTTTTTAAACATTGTATTATCTTCTTTTAAAGTAATTATAGATTCTACTTTATCTGCTATTATATCGTATTTATTTTTATTTATAAAACCATCATCATTTTTAATCCAATCTGTAGATATATCAGATGCTTTATTTTTTATTCCTCCTTCTACTAAAAAATTTGTAAGTTTTTTAGCTTCAATATCTTTTTGAATATCTCCAAAATTATCTTTATATTTAAAAATTTGTCTACTTGGATCAGTGCATATATATTTTAAATTACCATCTTCATCTTTTAATATATGATCTACAGCAAATTGAGCAAAACCTTTTTGACCATCAAAAATATAATCAATCTTATAATTATCGTTTATTATATCTTTAATTTTATTTACATCATTTAAATCTAAAGATCCTTTAATTGATAATATTTTATTATTTGTATTATTTGTATTATTTGTTATATTATTTCTTGGCTGTTTTGCTAATTCTTTTAAAATTTCGTGATCACTTTCATATATCCTTAATTTTGTTTTTAATTCAGTTATTTCAATATCTTTTTCTACTAACTTTTTTTCTAACATAATTATTTTTTCTTTATCCTCTTTAATTATTTCTTCTTTTCTTAATTTACAATTTTGTAAATGTGTTTTTAATACTGATGGTGTATATGTTTTCATGCAATATTCACAGTTTTTCATATCATTTGGTATATTAACATTTTCTTTTTCTTGAATTTTTATGCAATACTTAGCTCTCCTTTGATGAGTTTTTAAATTATTTAAAGTCTTGAAAATAGTTTTACAAAAATTACATATAAATTCATTCTGCATTTATATTTAAAATATTTATTCTTAAATAAATTTATGTTTTTTCTAAATATTTAGAAAAATTTATGAATTTCATAAATATTTAGAAAATTCATAAATTTTTTCTTTAAACCCTTTAATAAAAATTTTTAAATTAGACTGTTTTCACGTTCATTTCAAAATTTTTTTAATTTTTTTTTGAATTTTTTTTTCCACACACAATTTTTGTGTGTGTGGAAAATTATTTTTTAGAAATTTATTTTTTAGAAATTATTTTTTGGAAAATTATTTTTTAGAAATTTATTTTTTAGAAATTATTTTTAAATAACAAAAATATAATTGATTATAATAAATATGAATTGTTATAATCAATGTTCAAATTTTATTAATTCAAAAAAACCTAATGATTTAGGAAATATTACTCAAGAAGGAAGTTGTGCATATTGTTTATATTGGACAAGTGGTCCAGGTAGATCTTTTTATAATTATCCTGCATGCGAATGTAATGATATATTTAATAGATTAACAAATAGTGGAATGAAGTTTGATGTAAATTCATATAATCAAGTTAAAGATTGTTTAAAAACTTCTAAAAACTGTGGAATGCAATATAATACATTTACTAATACACCAAATAATTATATTCCAATTCCCGAAACGGTTAGAATGCCATGTGATCCAAGAAAAATATGGAGTCCAACTTTTAAATATAAAGGGGTTGTATAAATTTAAATTTTATAAAAGATTTTTATAAACTTAATATACGGTTGATTTTTTATTTTTTATTTTTTTATTTTTTATTATATTTATTAATAATAAAAAATGTCTAACAACAGTGTAAATCTAGTTAATTTAAGTGTAGAATTAGTAAGAAATAGAAGAAATAAATATAGAGGTATTTTAAATATTAAAAATATTAGTAATATTACTATTAATAATTGGTATATTATGTTCAAACTTCCAAATGGATCTTCTATAACAGAATGCAAAAATTTTGTGATTGAAGGTAATAAATTAATACCAAATAATAAAATAAAAATATTAAATAATAATTTTGATAAGAATTTTAGATTCGAAGGAGATAATATCATGCCTACAGAATTTACATTTATTACAGAAGACTCTATAAATATTCCAGAAACCCCAAATATCCCTTCAGATATTAAACCATTACCATCTCCTGAAAAAGGAAACATACCAAATATACCATCAAATGCTTTTTATCCAAATTTAGAGGAGCTAAAACCATTATTATTAAATGATAAAAAGAAAACATCATGGAATATTATAAAAGTAGGTCACGGTAAATCCGAAACATTACACGAAATAGTTAAAATAGATAATCAAACAGTATTAAAAGTAAAATATCCAAAAGATAGTTTTAAACCAAGTGCAGAACATGAAGGTGGTATAGGTTTTTATGCATCTCCAAGTATTTTTCCTACAAATGAAATAGTCTTTAGTTATGAACTATTTTTCGATGAACAATTTGATCCACAACTTGGTGGAAAACTTCCAGGGATATTTATAGGACCTCCTGGAGCATCTGGTGGAAGAAAATCTAATGATAATGCATCATGTAGATTAATGTGGAGAACTTTCGCAAATCCTTTTATAAAAGCCCAAATGGAAACTTTAAATAACAAGAAAATACGTATTCCTATGCCTTCAGTTAATGAAATTTCTAAAATAAAAGAACAAGAAATGAAAAATGGAGATATAGAGTGTGAAGCATATGTATATTGTAGTTCTGATCAAGATGAAAGTTATTCAAAAATAGATGGTTTTGTAGGAAATCCTAAATTTGGGGACTCTTTATGGAGAGGATACGCAAAATTAACTAAAAATATATGGAATAAAATTTTTATTTATTTAAAAATGAATACTTTTACCGGGAAAAAAGCAAATAAAGATGGTTTATTGCAATTAAATATTAATGGGTATGAATTTATTTATGAAAAAATTAAATGGACAGAAAATGAAGCCAAAATAGAAGGTATAGCTTTTGATACATTTTTTGGTGGTGGATCAGAAAAATTTGCAAGTCCAGTTAATACTTCTATAAATTTTAGAAATATATGCATATTTAATAATTTAAATACCATAACTCCAATTCCTGTAACTCCAATTCCTGTAACTCCAACTCCTGTAACTCCAACTCCTGTAACTCCAACTCCTGTAACTCCAACTCCTGTAACTCCAACTCCTGTAACTCCAATTCCTTATAATTTATATAAAATAAATAAATTTAATAATATAAAAGCTTCAGATTCGAGTTTTTTACAAATTGAAGATTTTTATAAAAAATTTAAAAATAGATATATTAAAAAATATAATAATGGAGCATATTTAAATTTCGAAAGCGGTAATTATGTTAGTGTGTCTGAAGGACAAGGATGGTTAATTTTAATATCTGTAATGATGTCAGATAAAGAAACATTTGATTTATCTGTAAATTACTACACACAATTTTTAAATTCTAATAAATTAATGAGTTGGAGACAGACTTTAGATTCTAAAACAAATAAAATAAATGTTGTTGGTGATGATAAATCTTGTGCTACTGATGGTGATATGGATATAATATATGGATTATATTTAGGATATTTAAAATGGAATGAAATAAAATATTTAAATTTAGCAAAAGATTCTTTAAAAAGTTTTAAAGAATTAATTATACATAAAAATCTATTTTCATTAAAATTAGGAGACTGGGCTTTAGATAATGACAAAAAATATGGAAATTTAATGAGAAGTTCTGATATTATGCCAGTGCATATATATGCTTTTAAAAAAATTGATCCTTCATTTGATTGGGATAAAGTTTTATACACTATTTTAAATTCAAGTAATGATATATTTATCAAAAGTTCTCCAGATACTGGTCTTTTACCAGATTTCATGATAAATGAAAATAATATTTGGAATAAAGTAAAAGGTAAAGTACTAGAATCCAATCTAGATGGAGAATATAATTGGAATGCATGTAGAATATTTATGAGATTATCAACATTATTTTGTTTTGATAATAATGATAATTTGAAAAAACAAATGATAACCTCTAATAATTTTATAAAACAAAAAAGTAAAAATGATCCAAAAAATATTAAAGCTGCATATTATTTAGATGGAAGAGAAATTAATAATTATACTTCATTAGCATTTACTGCTCCATTTATATGTTCAGCTATGATAGCAAATGATCAGGAATGGTTGAATAAAATATATGATCATATTTTAAATTCGTCATTCGAAAGTTATTATTCTGATACTATTAGAATGTTATGTTTAATATTAGGATCAGGAAATTTTGAATATCCTATATAAATTATATAAAATTTTTTACTTATAATAAATGAACTTTAAAATTTATGAAGATAATGAGTTTATATCAAATTCTGAACAAAATATTATTTTTAATGAATATGGTTCGTATACATCAATACCTTATGGTTCTATTTCTCCAACAGGAACACAAAATGGTCCTACAGGACCTCAGGGACCTCAGGGACCTCAGGGATATACAGGAGCTCAGGGACCTCAAGGATATACAGGACCTCAAGGACCTCAAGGACCTCAAGGATATACAGGATCTCAAGGACCTCAAGGATATACAGGATCTCAAGGACCTCAAGGATATACAGGACCTCAAGGACCTCAAGGATATACAGGACCTCAAGGATATACAGGATCTCAAGGACCTCAAGGATATACAGGATCTCAAGGACCTCAAGGATATACAGGATCTCAAGGACCTGTAGGACCTGTAGGAGCTCAGGGACCTCAAGGATCTACAGGACCTCAAGGTATTTCATATACATCTTATTTAATAACAAGCAGCACAGGTTTCACTATACCTATTGATGCAAATACTATGTTATTAGAGGCGTGTGGAGGAGGTGGAGGAGGTGGAGGAGGAGGGGGAAGTTATGATCCTTCTCTTTCTCCTTCCTCTAATGGTTATTGTGGTGGAGGAGGTGGTGGCGGTTCACAAGGAACATATTTCAATACATATTATGGTCCGATCAAGTCAGGTACACAGATAAATATAACAATTGGTACCGGGGGTACTGGGGGTAATGGATCATCATTTAACACAGCTGCATCTAGTGGAGCTAATGGACAACCGACAACTTTCCAATTTCAAGGTTCAAATATATTTACAGTTTCTGGAGGAATAGGTGGAGAAGGTGCTCAATTAAAACCTTTTACTTCTGTACCAATAGATGGAAATATTTCATTATCAGTAAACGGAGGAAATGGTGGAGGTGGAGGTACAACCTTAAATGGTGGAGGTGGTGGTGGTGCGGGACAAATAATTGATCCTGATGGTTTACCATACAACAATCCACCATACAACGGAAATCCTGGAACAGGAGGTACAGGTACATTTACAAGTGGTGGAACAGGAGGAGGTGTAGGTCAAGCTGGTGCTGGTGGATTTAATCAAAATTCTGGAACACCAGCTGGATCCCAAGGAGGTGGAGGTGGAGGTGGAGGTGCAAAAGGAGGTTTGGGTGTTCTATCTGGGAATGGTAATAATGGACAATTAGGTTGTGGAGGAAGTGGTGGAGCAGCTTCATTTCCTGGAAATGGAGGAAGAGGAGGAAATGGAGGAAATGGATACGTTAAAATAACACTTTTTCCTTAGACTTTAGCATTTAAATGTTAATACTCATCTATCTATTTGGTAAATTATTTGATAAAAACTCACTTGATGCTCATTACATAGTGTGAAAGTTTACTAAACACATTGTGAATATTTCTTTAACCATTTCAAGAGAAATATATGTATAATTTACTGATATTATCATAACAATCATACATTTTTATTTATAATTTAAGTTGTTTAAAATTATATAAAATAATATTTTATATAATATTCAATTAATTTCTCCATATTCTTAATAAATACCATTTAGGATTTTTACCAATTTCGCTATAGTGACAATATCTTAAATCTATGGACGCAACATGTCTAAAATCTAAAATATTTAATCCTGATATACCATTATTTAAAAGTTTTTTTATATCTTTTTTAGTAGTATCATAAGAATTATATTCATCATCTTTAGTAATTTCATTTATTATATTTATAGAAATATTGTCAATTTTATCACTTGATTTTATATCAAAAATTTTATAATATTCTATAAAACAGTTTGTAGTATCATAATCATCATACATTTTATAAATATATATATATATATATATATATTTAAATTTTTTATTTATTAATACTTAGATCATTAGATTGTGTAACATTATAATTTAGTAAATGCAAAGATTCATAAATATCTGATGGCATAATAGTTTTAGTTTGATGTTCTGAATTTACAATATTTATTGTTTTTATAACTTCAGTTAATTTCATTCCAATTAAATTTCTTACAGTGTCAAAGCAATCATCAGATAAACTTTTAACTCCTGCTCTTCTTGCTAATCTAGTTAACGATGGTTTTGTAATACCTTCCATTTTTTATAAAAAAAACGTACAGCTTTAAATTTCATTTAAAAGAAAGGATTTTTATTAATAAATGGAAGAAAAAAATAGAAAAAAGAAAACTCACTTCTTTGAAATCTATATATCAAAGGTTTTAAAACAGATATGTGACTGTGGAATTACAGGAAATGCCAAACAACAATTAAATAGTTTTTTATGCATTTTATCAAAAAAGGTATCAAATACAGTATTAGATTTAACTTTGTTTGGGAAAAAGAAAACTATATCTGATAAGGAAATTATTAATGCTTTGAACGTAATTTTACCAGGAGAACTTTTAAAAAATTCTATTTCTGAGGGAAAAAAATCTATAGATTCTTTTAAAAATAATAATGAAAAAGATATAAAAGGAACAAGACAAACTAAAGCACAAATAATATTTCCTCCTTCTATAACAGAAAAATTTTTAAGAAATTTTGGAAATACAAAGATTATGGTTACCAGCACTTCTCCTGTATTTTTAGCAGCAGTTTTAGAATATCTAACATATGAAATTTTAGATTTAGCATCAATATATTGTAAGGATAATAAAAGAATTAGAATTACAATTAGAGACTTAGAAGTTGTAATTAGATCAGATGAAGAATTAAATAAATTATTTACAAAATTAAATATAACATTTTTGGGAGGTGGTGTAGTTCCTTATATACATGAATCTTTATTAAAGAAAAATAAGAAAAAACGTACTACAAATAATGTTAAAAATACAAACAATCCTAAACAACATCGTTTTAGACCAGGAACTGTTGCTATACGAGATATTAAAAAATATCAAAAAACAAGTGATAATTTAATTCTAGCCAAATCTTCTTTTGAAAAATTGGTAAGACAAATTTTTAAAGAAAATAGAGATGACAATGAAAATGTTAAAATAAGTAAAGATGTGTTTATTATTTTGCAACATTTTATTGAACAATATATTGTAAAATTATTTTATAATTCAAATTTTTTGGCAATACATTCTGGAAGAGTAAAATTATTATCAATAGATATTGCATTTATTTCATATTTATATAATGATTCAAAAAATCCATATAATTCATTGTTAAATAATAATTCTGTATTTTCTATTTATGAAAATAATGAAGAAGTTAATGGCGAAGTTAATTATGAAGAAGTTAATGATGAAGAAGTTAATGATGAAGAAGTTAATGATGAAGAAGTTAATGATGAAGAAGTTAATGATGAAGAAGTTAATGATGAAGAAGTTAATGATGAAGTTAATGATGAAGTTAATGAAGAATAAAAAATTTATTTCAAATTTTGAAATAAATTAACTATATAAACTATCAATTTTATCCTTTTTTAAAGTTTTTTGAATAAAATTATTAGTATCAATTAATTCATCTATATTATTTTCCCAATTATTTTTATATCTAAATAAAAAATTCATTATAGCAGACATTGTAATTTTTTTACTAGTTATAAAATTATAAAATTTATTAAATTCTTTTTTAAGTTGTTCTTTTTCATAATTTTCATTTAATATATCAGTAAATAACTTTTCTAAAATATTTTTGCTTGGATAATTAAATTCTAAAATCATATCTATTCTCCCAATTCTTAATAAAGCATGATCTAATTTTTCTGGATGATTCGTAGTTAGAAATATAATAGTAGCATGTTTATATAAAACACCATCTAACACATTTATTAAATTGCTAAAAGTAATAGATGGGTTATCACTCGTTGCATCTCTTTTATCGAATAAACTATCAATATCTTCTAATAAAAGAATAGTTTTTTCTTCTATATCTTTTATAGCAGACATTAATGAACTATTATCAAATTTTTTAGATATAGATAATATAGACAAACTATATCCAAATTGATTACATATTGCTTTTATTAAAGATGTCTTACCACTACCTGGAATACCTGTTAATAAATATGTTCTTTTATATGGTATTCCAAATTTATTATAATCATTTTCTGAATTTAAGAAATTATTTATATCATCTATTATTTTATTTTTAATACTATCTTCTAAATATATAGAATCTAAAGTTCTAGAAGGTATTTTATTATATAAATACCATTCTCCATAATCATTAGTAATAAAAATTCCTGTTAATTTATCATTAATTTTTTTTTCATGTTCATATGATGTTATTAAAAATTTTTTTAACAATTCTTCATTATCACATTTTATAATAAATCTCTTGTAATATTCAACATCTAAATCCATACCTTTTGGATTGCCCTCTTCTAAATAACTTATGAATATTTCTTTATTTTCAAACATAAATGAATAAGTCCCAAAACCTAAACCTATTCTAATATCATCTTGTTTTATTCTTGTTACTAAAAATCCATACTTTTCTTCAGAAATATTTTTTATATTTTCCTTATTTTTATAAAGATATTCTAAAATACAATCTATTAATACTTGTTTTTTTATTTGAAAATAAAACATTCTATTTACTAATTAAACATTATATTTTAAATTAATATTTAAAAAAAACATTTTTGATATAAAAAAAATGAGTGAATCAGATAATGAAAACAAAAATAAAGAGCCATCACATAAAATGGATGGAAATTATGTGATTTTAATGGAAACAAATGGAGAGGAATATGAATCCTGGTATTATTTTATTCGTGTTGAAGGAAATGAAGAAAATCTTCAACATCTTCAAACCCAATTTGAAAAGGTAGATTGGCATATTTTAGATGAATTAAGTACTTTTGATCTAGATTTAGACCATCCAGTTTCTGCAAAAACAGCTAAAGAAATGACTAAAGTTGATTTAAACCATACATCATTTCATAGAAAATTTGATGGTAGATTAAAAAAAATTGATTTTGAGTTTAAAAAGAAGGATGGAAACTCAACAAAAATTTGTAAAATATTTGATATTCTAGGATATGGACAAATAGATGATTATATTAGCGACGAGGATATAGATCCAGAAGATTTGGTAAGTAATAATTCAGAATCTACTGATTCAGAAAGTATTAGTGATAGTAATAGTAGAGATTCAGATTCCGAAATGGAAGATTTAAGAAATAAAACTAAAAGATTACCACCTTCTCTTAAAAAAGCTTAACATGATGGTCTAGTCATACTTTTAAAAATTCCCGAAAAAATAGCAAATAAAAATATAAATGGTAAAGAATATGTTGTAATTTTTACACCTAAAAGTATTAAGATAGAAACTACAAACATAGATATATATATAAATAAAGAAAAATAAATATTCCACCATTCATTACCTTTAGTTAAAAATAAATAATTTAATACTGCTATACCTGACAAAATTGCTACAAAAATTTGCATATATTTTTTATCTCTAAGTTGAAATAATAATCCAAATAGAAATAATCTAAATGTTATACAAACAGTATAATATAATATTCTTCTTTGTGTAGCTTCCTCTTCAGGTGATAAATTCCTATCAATTAAACCAATTTTATGTAAATTTTCAATAACATTTTTATTAGAATTTGGACAAACCATATTTTTATTAAAAGTAATAAAAATATTAAAATATTTATTCTTTTTTAGTTTCATCTTGATCTAATTTTTCACTTTCATCTTGATCTAATTTTTTACTTTCATCTTTATCTAATTTTTTACTTTCATCTTTATCTAATTTTTTACTTAATTCACATATTTTAGAATTTAAAATACTTAAATTATTTTTAATATCACTAATATCATCCCATACATTATAAAACCATTTTCTAGTAACTTGTGTTGAATATCTATATGAAAATGCTAATGTTACAAAACCTAAACTTGTTATAACAACTGAAATACCTAATAATTTTTTATTTTCAAACATTTTTATTTAAAATTTTATCCTTTTAAATTTATAAAATCATATATCTATCATATCCTTTATTATGTAATTCATTTAATAAAAATCTTTCTATATTTTCTATTTTAACAGTATATGGAACTTCTATTAAAGTTATACCATATTCTTTACACATTCTTCTTTTCATATCATCTCTATACTTTTGTGTTAAGAAATGATCATTATTTCTATGAAAAAATTTATTATATTTATAATGTTGAATTCCATTATATTCAACTGCTAACCTTAATTCTTGATCATAACAATCTAGTTCTAAATTATATTGTCCGCCAGTCACCGGATTATTTAAAAAATCTGGTCGCGATTTATTAAAAGATCTATTAAATAATTTTCTTAACACTCTTCTACATTCTGATTCTCCTTTACTTTCTTTTGGAATAATTTTTTTAGTATTAAAGTTATTTTCTATTTCATTATTATTATAATAATAATTTTTGGAATAAGTTCCTGATTGTTTAGTGATTATTCTATAAAGTCCATATATTATTATAAAAGATAAACATAGACCAAAAACTATTTCAAAACCTTTATCTTCCCATAATTCCTTGATCTTTCCGAACATTTATATTTTAAAAGATTTTTTTCTTTTAAAAATACAATTAACTTAAAATATCATTTTTAGATAAATTTTCTCTACAAATAGGACAATCTTTTTTATACTTAGACCATTCTACTATACAATCATTATGAAATATATGTTTACAATTAGTAATTGAAATATCATTATCATCTGAAAATTCAACTAGGCAGATACTACAATCTATATGTTTTTTCATAAATTCATTATTTGAATCATATTTTTGTTTTTCAAAATTTATAAAATCATCCGTTTTTTCTAAACTTTTTGACTCATTTAATGAATTTTCCATTACTTCTTCTAAAATTTGTTCTTCTAAATTATTGATAATACTATTCATAAATATTCTAGCAAATAAGTCACTATTATCTAATATAGATAGAAATGGATTATAATTATAATAAGTTATAGTATTATAGCCATAATTAATATTATTATTAATATTATTATTCATATTATTAAATATTTCAGATGCATTTATAGATTCTACATTATTTTCAATATAAAAATTCGAAAAATATATTGAATTACTGAAATTGTCTAAATTTTCATTTTCATTTTCTTCATTCTGATTATCATCTCCTGAAGAATATGATTCGTTATTTGCATTACTTTCTGTAGACATTATCTTTTTAATTATATTTTAATTTATTTTTTTAAAAATATTCAATTTTTAAAAAAAATAAATTTATTTTATAATAATAAAAATGCCCGTACTAAAAAATAGCTCACAAACAAATTGGACTCTAATCGGTGGAGTTATAATTGTTGTAGTAATAATAATAGTTGCAGTTGTAATTATGGTGAGAAGACCAAAAGAAACAACAACTCCTAAAATAGATGAAGGTAAAAGTTCTGGACAAACATCTATGAATGAATTAAAAGAAAAAGTCAATGATTTTCAAGCAGGAAATGCTGCTGCATTCAAAGGAAATTTAGATTGTTACGTAGATATACTTTTTGATATCGAAGGTAAATTAAATATATCTCCTGATATAATATTTGACATTTTACAGGCAGGAGGCTTAAAAGCAACCGATTATCAACCAGGATTATTATCTTCAATATCTATACTTTCAAAAACTCTAAAAGCTTCATCACCTGTATGTAATGTTTATGATCCACTAGATAGTAAAGCTAAATTTGCTAAAGCTGCTAGTGGTACTATATTTAATTCTTCAGGTTTAGAATCCGTATTTAAATCTGGTAAAGATCCTATTGGTGCTGCATACACTGAATTTTCTTTCTTAAGTTTAGTTTATTTCTTAAATAATTTATATAAAGAAGGTATGGAAAAGAGCATCATATCACAATCAAATAACTTAAAACTATTAAATAAACAATTAATTGATGCAAACGCTTTTGTTTCTGGTGCAACAAATAATTCTGGAGCTCCTATAGTACCATATCAAGATGGAGGTTCTGTTGTTATTACTAGTCCATCAACAACAATTAACATATATACAAGTCCAGCTGGAACATTTACATCACCACCTTCAATTGATTTTGGTGGAGATGATGGAGGAGATTTTAACTGGGGTGGAGATGAGACAACATCTACATCAACAACTACGACCACAACAACCACAACCCCTATGTCATTACAAGATGCCTTACAAAAGAAATTTGCTCCATTTGTAGCAGGTAAACTTAGAGATGTATTATTAGAAAAACTTAAAAGTTTCTTTCCCTCTGGTTTCGAAAAAATGGGAGCTACAGGTGAAGCAGCTTTAAGTATTATGACAGGTGTTGCTTTAACAAAAGTTTTACAAGAAGGTGTTAAATTTATAGTTTCTAAATTAGGGTCTGGATCTGTTGTTTCTTTAGCAGAGCTTGGTAAAAAATTAAATCTAGGCCCAAATGGATATGAGGAAGTTTGGAATATGTTTAAAGGTGGTCAATCATGGCAGGAATTATTTACAAATACTCTTTCTATGTACATTAAGAGTGTAATAAATGAATTTGTCATACCTCCCATAATGGATAAAGCAGTAAATCCCGCTATAGATGGTATTAAAAAAGGTATGGATAGTATTCCTATGATAGGTAGTTATGTTAAACCTTATACAGGAACATTTGCTACAAAAGCTAAAGATGTTATATTAAGAATACTACAAAATTTGGGTAAAAAATTAGGAGACTGGGCTTCTAAAATGGCATTAACAGCTGCAGAAAAATTAAAGACATTCTTTACTGATTTTATGAGTAATCCTATTCAGGCTTTTAAAAATCTTAAAGCGGATGCTGGTACTGCAATGTCTGGTGTTACATGGTCAAGTATTTGGTCTGAAATAAGAAAAGGATTCGCTACAGTATTAAAAGAAGTAATAGATTCAATACTTGTAGAAACTGGTTTTAAAGAATCCCTTGACGCTAATTCTCTAAAATTGGTATATGATAAAATAGATTCAATTATTGGTGGTTCTGCAAAAGAACCATATTTAAGAAACTATAGAATCAATGATAGACGTGTGGATAATATGGTAAATCATATTACCGGAGTAGCAGAAGCATATTTAGATATTGGTGGTTTTAACAAAGCAATTACCAAAGAAGAATTTTCTTATTTAAGACCTCAATTATCAAGATTTGCAAATACTAGAGAGTTTTATACCATTATGTATTAAATAAATTTTATTTAATTTAATTAATTTAATTCTGAAATAGAATTAAATTTAAAGCAGTACTTAATTTAATTAAATATGACAAAATTGTTAGAATTAGTTATGATTGTAAAAAATTCTGGTGAAATTTTAAGAGAATGTTTACAAGAAAATAAAAAATGGATAGATCATTGGACAATTTTAGATACTGGTAGTACTGATAATACACCTGATATTATTAGAGAAGAATTAAAAGATGTAGAAGGAAATTTATACTTTTCAGAATTTATAGATTTTTCACAAGCAAGAAATAAATGTCTTGATTTATCGTCAAAAATTTGTAAATATAAAATAATGTTAGATGATAGTTATAAATTATTTGGAGGTAAAGAATTAAGAAAATTATTGAGTAAGTCATCTGAACCATGTTTTTTAATTAAAATTGGTTATTTTAACGATACAATTTTAGTAAATGATTATTATTCAAAAAGAATAACAAAAACTTCTGAAAATATTAGATACAAATATAGAATACATGAAGATGTTAATTGTGAAAAAGTTACATTTATAAAAAATGATAATATTTTTATATGTGATCTTACTAGTATGGAACATAGAATAAGAACAGTTAATAGGTTAAAATCAGATTATAAATTATTAAAAATGGACTTGGAGGATAATCCAAATGATCCTAGAACTTTATATTATTTATCTAAAGTTGCAAATGAAATGGATAAATATAAAGAATCTTTAGAATATTTGCATAAACTAAAAGATCTTGAAATACCAAAAGGTTTTGATAAAAATACATGGAAAGAATATTATTTATTTACTTCATTATATTTAATTGCCAATATTGAATTTATTTTAGATAAAAATAGAAGAAAATATGCTGAAAAATTAATCGAACTTAATAAAAAAATTCCAAATAGAATAGAATCATTATATAGATTAGGAATATTATATAAAGAAAACGGTAATATTTTAGAAGCTGAAAAAATTTTTGAGAAACTTATTTATACTCCAAAACCCTATAATATTTTTACAATTTTAGAAAGTGATATATATGATTATAATATAGAATATATCTATATAGAAATTAAATTAATATTAAAAAAAATAAAGCAAGCATATGTTGTTTTAAAAGAATTAATGAAAAGATATCCGAATAGTCAAGAATTAATTAATACTAAATATAATATGTGTTATCAAGATGATGGTAAAAATTCATCTGATATATCATCTATAGAATTAAGTGATAAAAAAACAATAGTAATACATATAGGATGTATAGTAAAATTTTTTAACCCAGATTTAGATAATAATAGAGATAGTCGTGTTTCAGGTTCAGAATATATGGCAATAAATCTAGGAAAAGAATTTGTAAAAAAAGGTTATAGGGTAATTATTTTTGGTTCATTTGATTATGAAAATAAAAGCTATGAAGGTGTATATAATAATATAGAATTTATAGACTATAAATATTTTAATGAATTCTTATTAAAGTATGTTGTTGATTATTTAATTATAAGTCGAGAAACTAATTATTTGGTATATTATACTAATGTTAAAAAAGTTTATTTATGGGTCCATGATGTAGTTCCTATTGGTAATAATTCATCTAATTTACAGACACATAAAGATAAATTTAAAGGTATAGTATGTGTTTCTGAGTGGCAAAAAAATAATATTATAAATAAATTAGATTTCCCAGAAGATCAATTTATTGTTTCAAGAAATGCCATATACACTGAAAGATTTTTAAATAAAAATATAAAAAAAATTCCATTTAGATTTATTTATTCAAGTTCTGGAAATAGAGGTTTAAATTTTTTAATTAAAATGATACCGAAAATAAAGGAAAGATATCCTGAAACTACTTTATTTGTGTATGCTTCAAAAAATACCATTGATTATGAAATTCTAAATGAAATTAAAAATATGGATTATGTATTTCTTAATGAAAGATTAAACCAAAATGATATAGCAATAGAATATTTAAAATCAGATATTTGGTTATATCCAACAGATTTTACTGAAACATATTGTATTACTGCAGTTGAAGCAATGATATCAAAATGTTTAGTTGTTACTGTAGAACTCGCAGCATTAGTTAATATAGTAGGAAATAGAGGAGTTACATGCAAAAGTCCAATAGAAGAAAATATGGAAATATTATTTAATAAATTATGCTATGTTCTTGATAATCCAAAGGTTAAGAACTTTTATATTGAAAAAGCGTATAATTGGGCAATTAATCAAACTTTTGATAATTTGTCTCAAGAATGGATAGATAATATATTTACTAAATAATCATTTATTTTAAATTTTAAAATAAATATTTAAAAAGATATAGGGTTTGGTTTCCAATCAACCGGTTTATTCCAATTAATATTATGTAATATTTTATCATTTATCATAAGTAAAATTCTATCTATCATTTTATCATCCATATATGGATGTAAAATTTCATATACTTTTTGTACATCATTATTTTTCAAATTTATTATAATATCTTTAATAATATTATTATCTAAAAATCCTAGACCAGATAGCTTCAATAACATTCTTAATTTTTCAATTTCTAAATTTAATTGATTATAATCTATAGGTGTCATTGTAGTAGTTGGAGGCATTGTAGTTTCTAAAGAATCAATATATTTTTTAATCATTTCTAATCTATCCATAATCATTCTTGAATCAATTCCTATATTAAAACCACCCATTTTACTCATTAAAGTTTTTGATGCTAATTCTATATTATTAGATTTTATCAATGATATTATTTTTTCCGAATCATATTCATTTATCATACGACCTATAAATGGTATAGATCTTAACATATCTATTACTCTTCTTCTATCTATAGAAATAATTGTTGGATGCATTGTAGTTTCTAAAGAATCAATATATTTTTTAATCATTTCTAATCTATCCATAATCATTCTTGAATCAATTCCTATATTAAAACCACCCATTTTACTTATTAAAGTTTTTGATGCTAATTCTATATTATTAGATTTTATCAATGATATTATTTTTTCCGAATCATCTTCATTTATCATACGACCTATAAATGGTATAGATCTTAACATATCAATTGCTCTTCTATCAGAACTTTCGAAACCTTCTGTAATTATACCATCAGAATTTGAAGCATTCATCATAGGAATATTTTTATAAGGATATTGTTGATAATTCCCACAATCAGTATTACACCATTTTTTCTGTAACATCATATCTGAATCAGTTTTAACCATTGGCCATGGTGCAGGATGTAAATTAACTGTCTCAGGGTTATACATTCTAGCCATTAGTTGATCGTATGGAGTTCTCATAATATTATTTACGTTGGTTGACATTTTTTTATTATTAATAATAAAAAAAACAAAATTAAAATAATTTACTAAAATCTACAGGAGTGTAATTAATAGACTTTAAAATCTTTTTTGTACTTTCATTAAAAACAACATAATTTTTACCATCATCAGATAGTCTATATGCAGGAGAATCATATCTAGAATCTTTTTTGTAAAATTCTACAGTTTCTTTTGCTTCTTCCTCATCCTTACATAATTTACTCATATTAGATTGTTGTACAATTTCAAAAGCTTTATCTGCATCTACTCCAAATGCAGTAAAAGCTCCATAAACAACATATAAAATATCACATAATGCATCAATACTTTCTGTAAAATTTTTGTCTTTAATAGAATCTTCAAATTCTTGTACTTCTTCAGTAATCAAACTTTTTCTGTATTCAACAATTTTTGGTTCTTCATCATAAATATTATATTGAGGACTATTTTTTGTAAATACTCCAAAACTTTTATTGAATTCTAAAACTTTCTCAAAATTTGACTTATACATAATTAAATTTTTAATTTCAAACTTATTTAAAAAATCATTTTTATTTTTTAAAATCCAAAATATTTTTACTAAATAAATGAGAATAAGTAAACTAAAAGTTAAAAAAATTTTAGAAAAATTAGATGTTAATATGGATATTTTAACAGTAGATGATGTTGTAGAAGGAATTAAAGTTGAATTAGAACATGGAAAAAAATCAAAAAAACTTAATATAACAGATAATAATTTAACAAAAACTGTAAAAATAGCTTTAGCACATTTTGATGAATGTGGTCCAGATTATTATAAAGAGTTAAATAAAATGGAGAAAAAACTTAAAAAATCTTGGAAAAATGAAAGTATATTTAATTAAATTTTTTATATATTTATTATAAAAAATTAAACATCCAGTTTAAAGTATATTTTATAAAAAAATATTATTTTTTTATATGTGAATGAACATTTGCAATTACAATTCCTGGTATAATTACTGGAGAAAAAATAGTAAATGCAAAACCATTTATTAAACCAGAGCCAAATCCGATAACAGCTTGTTCTATTTTTTTAGATGGAGTTTTCAAATTTTCTTTTCGTAATTCATAGTTATCTAAATATTCCCATGATGTATAAACTCCATTCGAAATAATACATAATTGGCCAAGACCAAATAATAATTTATAAGTATTCATATATAATATATTTTATGTTATTTTGTATAAAAAATCAATTTTTATTTTTTATAAAAACATAATGTTATTTTAAAATATAAAAATAATAATAAAATGTTAAATGATAATTTAGATGATAATTTTATTATATCTTCTCAAGAAGTACAAAATCTAAAACAAAAACCATCTGATCAAGAGTTATTAAAATTATACGGTTTATATAAACAATCATTATTTGGTAATAATCATACTTCACAACCTTCTTTTTTTGATTTTAAAGCGAAGTCAAAATGGAGTGCATGGAACGACGAATCAGGAAAAGGTAAATCAAGAGCAAAAAGAGAATATATAGATTTTGTCGAAAATTTAAAAAAAAAATATAATTAAATCATAAATTAATTTTATAATTTATGATTACATTTTTATATTATTCAACTGTTACTACTTTAGCTAAATTTTTTGGAATATCTGGATTAATATTCTTATTAATTGAAATATAATAAGCTAAAAGTTGTAAAGGAATTATACCTAATAAAAAAGAAAATGACTTATTATATTTAACATAAATAATTTTTAAATCATTGCTATTTTTAATTTTTATATCTCTGTTATTTGTAATTAAAAGAACAGGTGAATTTCTTGACATAACTTCTTCTACACAATTAACTATTTTTGAATCATAATTATTATCAAAATTCAATATTATAGATGGAAAATTATTATCTAATAATGCGAAAGGTCCATGTTTTAAAGAGCTGGCTGAATATCCTTCAGAATGTATATAAGAAATTTCTTTTATTTTTAAAGAACCTTCTTTTGCAACCCATTCATCTATACCTTTGCCTAAAATAAACATATTTTTATATTCTTTCCATTCTTTTGAAATATTTTCGATGATTTCCATTAAATCATTTAAAGTTTCTTTAAAATCCTCGTGTAAATTTTTTAAATCTTTGATTATTTCTATTCTTAATTTTTCATTTACATTTTGATTTTGTGAAAACCATAATATTAATAATATTGTACATATTACTTGAGAAGTAAAAGATTTTGTTGATGCTACTCCGATTTCTCTGCCTGCATTACAATAAATTCCACATGTTACTTCTCGCGATATTAAAGAACCAACAACATTTATAATTCCAATTGTTTTTATATTATGTTTTTTTGCTATTTCTAAAGATAAATACAAATCTCTTGTTTCTCCAGATTGAGATATTAAAACAAAAACTGTTTTGCCGTTTTTAGGAATATCTTTTTCTGTAAAATCAGCTCCATCATAATATTGAGATATATTAAACTTACATAACATTTTACAAAAAAATGTTCCAATTACACATACATTAAATGATGTACCACAACCTAGAAATATTATATTATCTACATCTTTAAAAAAATCTTTATAATCTTCAATTCCACCCAATTTTATTTCACTATTATTTTTAATTCTTCCACCATTATTTATACTATTATTTATTGTGTTTGGTTGATCAAAAATTTCTTTAATAGTCCAATATTTATAAGGAAATGGATTTAAATCATAATTATCTAAAACAACATTATTTTTGTCGTAATCCTTTCCAGATGTCATTTTAAATATTAAAGAATTATTTTTATCGTAACAAATATAACCTATATCTTTATTTTCTAAACAAATATAATTTTTAATTTTACCACAAAATCCATTCTGTTCAGATGTTAATATAATTTCATCTTTTCCTATTCCTAATAATAAAGGTGATCCATTTTTAACAAAATATATTGTATTTTCATTTTTGTTTAAAATTAACAATGCATATGTACCAACTAATTGATTTATTGTATTTTGTATTGCGATAATTGGTGATTTATAAATATTATAATTATAAGATAATAAATTAACTATTATTTCTGTATCTGTATCAGAAATAAATTTAATATTTTTTTCTGATAAAAAGGATTTTATCGATAAATAATTTTCAATAATTCCGTTATGAACTAGACACCAATTACCACAAAAAGAAACATGAGGATGTGCATTATAATCTGTTTTTCCACCATGAGTTGCCCATCTATTATGACCTATACAAATTGAACTAGAAATTAAATTATCTTTAATTTCTTTTTTTATTTTATCTATTGATGAAAGTTCATCCGTAGAAGCATATTTTATAATATTAAAATTATTATTTTCTAAAATACATAGACCAGAAGAATCATAACCTCTATTTTGTAATTGAACTAACCCTTCTATACAATATTTAATTAATTCTTTATCACTATTTTTAAGAATTATACCTAATATTCCGCACATTATTTATTATAATAGAAATATAAATTGTAAAATTTATTTATTTTTAAATGAACAAAATTTATTATGTAGTCCAAAAATTTCAAAAGAAATATGTAGAATAATTCCTATAAATATTAAATCATATAAATTGCTAAACAAAAAATAACCAATAATAATAAAAAGTATACCTTCTATAATAGATTCATAAAATAATTCTTTATAACTAAATTTAAATTGTGTACTCATCTTATTTTTGCAATATAATTTATGAATATTACAAATACCTGCAAAATAATGTTTAAAAAATCCTGTTAAGAATAGGAATAAAAATCTATTAATTTTTAATGGAAAAAGTATAGAACCAATAAAAAACGAATAAATACCAACTAAAATTGTTTCTATTATTATTAAAAATAGATAGTACATTTATTTATGTTAATAAATCATAAATTATTTTTTAATTTATGATATTTAATAATGAAATCTTTCATGTAACTGTGTATAAGTACACTTAATATTTGGATATTTTAAAATTAATTTTTCTGTAAAATAATCAACTACTTCTTTTGTGTTTGTTTTTCCACATGTAAAAAGATCAATTGACAATAAACCATCTTCTGAATAACAGTGACTTGAAAAATGTGAAGCATCTAGTAATAATACACTTGTAAAACCTGGAGGTGTATTATCATTTAAAATACATAATTTTTTATGTACTATTTTCATATCTGTCCTATTAATACATTCAATCATTAATTCAAAAACAAAATTTCCTATTTCTTTTTCATTTCCAAACACATTAGTATAATCAGCAAGGATATGTGTACCTTTATATGGCATATATTCTAACGTTATATTTTTTTAAATCAATAATTATTATTTTAAAAAATCATAATTGAATAATGAAAATTTATTTTAGTAGAATGGTGAAAAATTCCACCCGCATAGTTCAAATAAATGCTTCATAACTTCATCGTGGAAAGCTTTGCGATCTACAGTTTTCAAAATTGAGAAATCTTCTTTTGTACAAGGATGTTTATGTCTTAAAAGAAGTTGATACAAAACATATTGTGTATTTATAAAGTTTTTTCTATCAATATGTTTAAAATGTTTATCGTATAAATCTGTTAATATATCAAAATCTTCTAATAATTTATCTTCAAGATATCCAATGTCATCTGGTTTTTTACCTGTTAAATTATAATGAATTAAATTAATATTTTCATAATGTTTTGTATAATCTAATTCTTTCAAAAATAAACTTAAATGTTCTTTTGTAATATTTTTAAATCTAATATTTTTAGATGTATTTTCATCCCCGGTCAATAAATGATGTAATTTAAATTGTTTTTCTAAATCATCATATACTTTTTGTGGAATAGTGCTATTTTGTTTGCCTTGATATTGGTTAATACAATCTCTAAAATGTATTTTTCTGTCATAAAGATACTTAGAACTAATATTTACTCTATCTATATCTCTATAAGAAGAAACATTTTTCATAATTACTTGTTGAGCTGAACAATTATTACATACATAAATATTTCCATCAAGTATGTCAAAATCTTTTTTATTATCACAATTTTTACATATTATCCTTTCTTTTCTATCTGGTGGTTCTAATTCTATATTCACATATTTTGATGCTATTTCTATATATTCGTTAATTAATTTTTGTTTTTCTTTATTAGATTTTGAAGATTTACCTAAAAAATTAACCTTCATAGGAGCATTTAATATTTCTTTGAATTTTTCTAAAATTTCTGCGGTCTCTGTTATGTAAAAATTTAATGTTATATTATTATCTACCTCATCTATATGTTTTTTTAAATCATTATAACTATTCAATAAATTTGTTTTAACTCTAGGTTTAATATTTTTTATTTCAAGACTATTTTCAATATCTCTTAACATTTTTTTATAATCAGAAAGTTTGTCTCTTTCTTCCTTGAAATTTTCTAATATTTTGTTGTCTATGGTTAGAATATTTATTTCTTTTAACATTTTTAATGTTTGATAAAATATACCAATTGTTTAAAATACATTTTAATAATTATTTAAAAAAGTTATATTAAATAAATGAATTATATAAAAATTATTTATATTTTATCTATTATTTTTATAATATTATTTGCTATTTATATTTTTATAAAAAATTTTGGAAATAATATAAAACAGATTACTACAACACCTAATTATTCTTTTTTAGATATAAATGAAATTGACATAGATACTATAAATTCATATATTAAAATAATTAAAAATAATCCTGAGAATATTTTAAATATAAAAAAAATATCAAAAAGTTTAGGAATTATGTGTCCATATTTTAATAATACTTTTTATGATACATCTGTTATTTTACAATACTTATTTGATTTATCAAGTTATAAAAAAGGTCTAATAGACAAAAAATATATGGATAAATGGCATAATATATGTAATGGTATAGAAGTTTTAAAAAATAAAGATTCAAAAAATTAAAAATTAAAAATGAAAAAATTATTTTAAAAATATAATAAATATATTATATGGTGAACTTTCAAATCGTTTCAGATTTACATATAGAATATAAAAATAATAGTGTTCCAGATCCTTTGGATTTTATAACTCCTAGTTCAGAAATTCTAATTTTAGCTGGTGATATAGGATCATTTTATAAAATTAATCAGTTAAAAGAATTTCTTAAAAAATTATGTGATATTTTTAAGATTGTCATTTATGTTCCTGGTAATCAAGAATATTATACTTTTACAGAATATAAACCATTAAGTATGCATGATCTAATAAATAGATTATATGATTTGGAATATTCTATTCCAAATTTATATGTATTGAATCAAACCAGTATAGTTATAAATAATATTTGTATTGTAGGATGTACTTTATGGAGCAAACCAGATATTAAAATTCCTAAATTTATTGTAAGAATACATGGTATTAATAATGAATTATTTGAAAAAAAACATTTCAAAGATGTTGAATATATTAAAAAAATGATTGATTATTCTCAAAAGAATGATTTAAAATTATTAGTTGTAACTCATTATTGTCCTTCTCTTAAAGTATTAGAAGGATCTAGAAAAAGAGATAAATTTACATCATTGTATGTAACTGATCTTGAATATTTATTAAATAAAAATAATATACATACATGGGTATGTGGTCATATTCATAATAATTTTGATTTTTTATCCGAAAATGGAACAAGAGTTGTTGGAAATCAAAAAGGAAAAATTAAAGATAAAATAACTGATTATTCAAAAACATTCACTATAGAAATTTAAGTTTATAAATAAATTTAAATTTTAATTATTTTCGATTATTTTTAAAAAAAAAATATAAAAAAAATATAATTAATAAATAAATGTCAATAAATATTTGCGATATAGATTTTAAAACATGTGAAAAATCCAAAAAATATAAAAGAAGTGATATAGATGAAATAGCTAGAAAATGTGGTATTAATCCTAATGAATATAAAAGTAGAAAAACATTATGTGAAGCTATAGTAGCAAAAAATAATGGTGATATACCAGCTCCAAAAAGTACTAAAACTTCTCCAAATAAAAAATCAGCAGATGATTGTGATATACCACAAAATATATGTGAAAAATCTAAAAAATATAATAGAGAAAATATAAATGATATTGCACAAAAATGTGGTATAGATAATCCTAAAAAATTCAAAAGTAGAAAAGAATTATGTATGGCAATTTTAGAAAAGAGGGGTGTTAAAACTTCTGAAGAAGAACCCAAAAAAACAGAACCCAAAAAAACTGTATCTCCAAAATGCAATAAAAAATCATTAGAAAATTGTTTATTGAAGGATTTACAAATAATTGCCAAGGAAGAAAATATAAAAAATTATTCAGGAAAGAAAAAAGATGAACTTATACAATATATTAAAGAAACAAGACAAAAAAGAAAAAATATTAGAATAGTATCTTCTGATGAAGATGAAGAAGAACCTGTTCCTGTTGAACCAGAAATTCCTTCAGACGAAGAAGAAATACCTGTAAAACCTAAAAAGAAGGAAAGCCCAAAGAAAGAAGTTTCTAAAGATTGTGATAAGAAAACACTTGAAAATTGTAAAGCAACAGATTTAGCGATAATCGCAAAAGAAGAAAATATCAAAAATTATTCAAAATATAAAAAAGAAGAACTTAAAAATTTTATCAAAAAAGTTAGAAAAAATAGAAAAGGTATTTACGAAGATTCTGAAGATGAAGATGTTGATGAAAAAGATGAGGAAGAAGATGCAGATATTTCACCAATGAGTGAAAAGAAACTAAGAAAAATAATTAAAGAGGAATTACAAAAAATAGGTACTTTTGATGTAATAGAATCTAGATTTAAAACAATTGGGCCATTAAGAAAATATGTTGTTGAAGAAATTAAAAAAGAATATCCATATTTTGACGATATAATAAAAGATTTTGATTTTAAGAATATTTTTAAAGAAATTATTGTAGATATGAAAGAAGAATATGAAGAAGATGATAAACCTATTTTAACGGATAAAAAAAGAGAAGCAAGAGAACAAAGAGAAAGAGAAGCAAGAGAACAAATAGAAAGAGAAGCAAGAGAACAAATAGAAAGAGAAGCAAGAGAACAAAGAGAAAGAGAATCAAGAGAACAAAGAGAAAGAGAAGCAAGAGAACAAAGAGAAAGAGAAGCAAGAGAACAAAGAGAAAGAGAACAAAGAGAAGCAAGAGAACAAAGAGAAAGAGAAGCAAGAGAACAAAGAGAAAGAGAAGTAAGAGAAAGAGAACAAAGAGAAGCAAGAGAAAGAGAACAAAGAGAAGTAAGAGAAAGAGAACAAAGAGATAAGAAAGTTGTTTTTAGATCTCCTTTAGAAAGTAGTCAATCTTCTATAGAAGATGATGAAGATTTATTTATGGAAGATTTATATATTGATGTAGAACAAATGGATATAAGTCCATACATCATAGATTATATGAATAATACTTTAATTAAAATCTCTAAAGAAGACTTATTAAAAATTTATAGACATATATTTAGTACACAATTTAATCCTAATAGACAGGATGATTTAAAAAAAATAAATAAAAAAGAAATTATAACAGATATAATTGGCTATATACAACAATTATCTGAATCATTTTTTTATTTATATGAAGCTATAGGAGATAAAAGATATCAATCTCCCGATAAAACAGATGAATTGGCAATCAAAAAGTATGATATGTATGATTTACAAGAATTAATTAACACTCTTTATAAAAGATATTCTAAAGATATAGTTATTGATTTTGAAATAAATATGCTTAAATTTTTCTTAAGACCATGGCAAAAAGTAAATGAATTTATCAAAAAACCTCAAGAAATTCCTAAAGTAGAATTTCCCAGAGGTGATATTGAAGATGTTTTATATAAACTACAAAAACCAACAGAAATGTACAAAGAATGTAATCCATATGAAGAAAAATTTTGTGAAGATGAAAAATATTGCGATATAACTGACATACCTGGTAAATGTATTTCTAAAGATGTTGCTGAAAAAAGTGAAATGACAAAAATAAAATACAAAGGTTATAATATTATTGGTGATCCTGTATCAATTGATAAATTATACGAATTTGGGGTTCCTTTTTTAGATCAAGATGTAAAAATGATATCTTCATCTGGTGATGAATATAATATAGAACCTTCTGATATATTTAATAAAGGTGATAAAGTGCGAATAATAAAAACAAAAGAATATGGAAAAGTATTTGAAACATTAAAAAATAATAAGGGAGAGAAAGTTATTTTAGTGGAAATATTACCTGAAGGAAATAAAGAAATATTTAAATACGATGAAATAATACCTGTTGATTATATAGAGGAAGAACCAGAAAAACCTAAGGAAACAGAAATAATAGAAGATTTAGAAGAAAAAGAAGCAAAAAGATTAAAAGTTTTAGAAGAAATGTTAAAGAAAAGAAAAGAAGATTTAGAAGAAAAAGAAGCAAAAAGATTAAAAGAAATAGAAGAAATGTTAAAGAAAAGAAAAGAAAGAGAAAGAAGAACAAGAGAATATTTATTAAAAAATATAGCAGAAGAAACAGAAAATAAGGAAAGAGAAAGAATACGCATGGAAAAAATAAGAGAGGAAGAAGAGAGAAAGGAAAGAGAGGAAGAAGAAATGAATAAAAAAGAAAAAATTAGATATGATAATATTGATACTTTATTATCAGAAATTCAAAAAAGAAATGTAGAAGATGTAGATAATATAGATATTGTTAATAACCAAATACTAAAATGTCTTGGTCTTGTGGCATAAATTAAAATTATAAAATTAAGTTTTTACAAGTTTTTGTAAAAACTTTTTATTAACTTTTGTAAATTTTTTATTTTAAATTTTTTGAAATAAAATTATTTACCTTGTTAAAAGTCATATATTCGCATAATGGTAAACTTTTTTCATTTACATAATTATTTATACTATTTTTTATCATTATTATTGTTTTTATATAATATTCATATTCTTTTATTCTATCATTTTCTTCTTCGTATTCACTATCATATTCTACTTCTGAATCATTATAATTATCATAATTATCATTTTCAGAATATTCGTTTTTATAATAATCTCTATTCATTTTATCAAAAAAAATAATATTTTAAATTTAATATTTTAAAATATACTGTGAAGAAGAATTATAAATAAATCTACAAAATTTTATAAATGTTATATCATCTATATTTTCTTCTCCATATCTTTCTAATAAAATTTCAATCATTATACTATAAATATTTATTAATTGATTTTCATATTCTTCGTACCATCTATCAAATGAACAATTTTTTTTATGTGGAATATAATTATTATATAATTTAAACATTTTTAGTTTAAATTATAAATTTTTAAATTCAAATTTTTATCTACAGCATCTAAAATTTGAATAATTTTCGATACGAGGTGCGAATTGTTGCCATTCAGGTGCCATATCTGTTTGAGGCATTAATGCTCTAGAAGGTGCACCTTTAATAGGTTTATTTCTTGCCTGCATTAAAGCAACATTATTCCAAATGTATTCTTGTATTTGGTTTAAAACATATGTAGGTGTAGGTGTTGGTCCTCCTAAAGTCATTTTTACAATTCCTTTCTTTATAAATACATCTACAACAGACGATTTAATAGTATTTGCAATGAAATCATAAATCTCTTGTTTTGAAGCAGTCAACATATTAACACCTTTAACAACAGCAGTAGGTACCATACCTGTATTTCCTGCTATTCCTAATTGAGTATATTCTAAAGCTTGAAAAGGATCTTTAACATCAGATAAATCTAATGCAACTATCATTGCGTTAGGATTTATACAATATAATTGAGACCATCTATGATGACCGTCTATTATGTATTTTCCATTATTTGAAGTAATAATTTTGTTTCCAGCAACAGCTACAATTTTTCCATTTAAGTAAAGTTCAGCTGTAAAAGGATCAGTTAATGGATAACTTAAAGATTTAGATAAATCTATTTCATTTTGTGTTGGTATTAAATTAGTAACAGGAATTTCTAAACTTTTATATTCTATTTTTCTCAAAGATGATAATAATTTGATTGCTGCAACAAATTTTGGATCATTAATATTTTGTCCTAATTTAGCTACAAATTCAGGATATGCATCTTTTAATAAATTTTGAACTATATATTGTTCAGGAGAATTCCATAACATTGGTACTGGTGTGGGCATAGACATTTTATTATAATATTAATATTTTTTTAATTTAATTTTTTAATTTTTGATTAACTTATTCTAAATCTTTTAATTCTTCTTCTAATTCTGCATCTAAAAGAGTTTCTTCATTTTCTTCATCTTCTTCATCTTCTTCCTCATTTTCTAACTCCTCATTTTCTTCAAATACTTCTTCAACTCTAGAAGATAATTCTTCTTTAGGTTGATGTTTCATTCTTGTAGCAGTACCTATAACAATTGTAGGCATAGACATGGAAGGATGCATTGGTATATTCATAGGAATTGAATTTAATAAATTATTTAGATCATCATTTAAATTATTTTGAGGAACATTATTTTGAGGAACATTATTTTGAGGAACATTATTTTGAGGAACATTATTTTGAGGAACATTATTTTGAGGAACATTATTTTGAGGAACATTTAAATTAGACTTCTTTTTCTGTTTTTTTACATCTTGGATATTATTAAATTGAACATTAGAATTAGATTTTAAATTTTGTGGATTAATAAATTGTTTTTCTATATTTTGAACTGGAATATTTTTTTGTATTAGATTTTCTCCAATATTTACTGGAATATTATTTACATTTTTATTATTCATAATTTCAGTAAATTTATTTGATAAATTATTTACAGCTTTTTCAAGATTATTTATTTGTTCTTCTTGATCTTCTATACGTTGATTTAAATCATTAATAAGATTTAACAATTGTTTATTTTTTTGTGAAAAATAGATACTAATTCCAAAAATTATAATAATTTCTGCAACAATATGTATAATTTGTTTTTTATCTATTATATTTAACATTATTAATTTTATATGTTTTTATTATGTTTTAAATTGATTTTTTTTTTAAATATTATATTTAAAACTTAGAATTTTATATATAAATGAGCTCAACCAAAAATAAGATTGTACTTAAAAAATTAAAAGAATTAAACACAATATGGCATCCAGAATCAACTTTAGTTTTTAAATCATCGACAGATAAGGTTGTAATAGGTAGATATGTCGATGGAAAATTAATTTCTTTAGATGATAAAGCTCTCAAACTATGTGAAAAATGGAAATTTAAATATGATAAAGATCTAATAGAAGAGGAGGAAGAAGAGGAGGTAGAAGAAAAAGAAGAGGAGGTAGAAGAAAAAGAAGAGGTAGAAGAAAAAGAAGAGGTAGAAGAAAAAGAAGAAGAGGTAGAAAAAGAAGAAGAGGTAGAAAAAGAAGAAGAGGTAGAAAAAGAAAAAGAAGAAGAGGTAGAAAAAGAAAAAGAAGAAGAGGTAGAAGAAAAAGAGAATCAACAACAATTAAATCAAGAAAATGAAACCCAATCAATACAAGAAAATATAAATTCTTTATTTATTGCAGAAATTACTGATGAATATACAAAAAAAATACATAATTTCTTTAATGATTTATCATATAAAACGAATTCACAAATTTTGGATTTAAATAACGAATTAGTCTCAATAAAAAATAAATTTGAAGAACTTTTAAATAAATATAATAAAGAATATTCAGATCATCTTGAGACTAAAGATAAATTAAATAAGTTACAAACAAAATTTGACGGAATTAAACAATTATTTTCTTTATAAAAAAATAAATAAAATTTATTACAAAATTTGTAATAAAATTCTATTTTTTCAAAACACAAAAAATAATATAAATAGCTTATAGGACAGGGAAACCAAGAGCACCACCACTTATTCTGATAATATTGTTATTAACAGCAGTGATAATAAATTCGTAAGTTTGTTGAGTACCAGAAGTTAGTCCTTTACCAGCACTACTAGCATTAGTAGCTCCATCAGATGCATGAGGTCCGATACTAACATTTGTTAATTTACCATAGTTAGTAGAACCCATAGGATCTAAACATATAAAGTCTAAAGAGTAAGAATAACTGTGGTAACCAGTTTGTTTAGGAATAACTGGTGCATTGTAGTAAGGATTAACCAAAGAAAAGTAATCAGAACCCATAGTTGCAAGACGAGCAGTATTCTCATAAACAAGAGATGTTTCTAGTATAGGATCAGCACTTCCTTCTGGATAAAAGGAAACAACTGCTGTACCAGCACCAGGTGAAACAACAACTGGAGAATAAGTAGCATAATTTGACCACTCAGATCTACATGTGCTATTACGGACTGCAAAAAATAGAACTTTAATAGCATGTGAGAATCTAATATCATAACTAGGATAAGGGTTAGTTTGAGGAGTAAAGTTTTGTTTAGGAGCTGTTTGAACTTGTTCAATTAGGATATCACGAGGAGCACAGGCCATACGTTTACGTTCATCATTTGAAACAATTGCATAATTAGCCCAAACATAACAGTTACCGATAGTAGGAACAGTGTTATTAGAAAAGTAACTAGAATCAGGAACTGGTTGAGGAGGGAAAGCTTCAGTAGCTTTACTTCCTGCAGGACTGGCAGCTTGTAATATTAATAACTCAGACCAGTCACGGAAACTAAAGTTAATTCTCATTTCATTATAAGGTAATGCTGCAGTAGGTAAAGCAACACCACTATCACGAGAATAGAAAAATGGTAAAGGAAGATTTAAAGTTGCAGATGGAAGAGACTTACCAGCTGTAACAGGATTAGTTAATGTACGAATATTACCAATCATATTTTGATAACCATTTTGTTTACTTGCAGGAACAGTAAAAGCAGACCAGAAATCAAGATGATAACTATCAAATCTAGCAGCAACTAGGTCATTGAAAGTAATAGTACATTCTTTGACAAGGTTATGCATCAAATTTCTAGTCCATCTTAATGTAGCAGGACCAGATGCACCAGGAACTGTAGCAGTGGAAACTAAAGTAACAGCAGGGATAGTTAAACGTAACCAAGTTTGAAGTAGGTAATCTCCAGCACGAGAGATATTAACAGACCAATCTTGGTTGAATCCAGGATTACCAGCAGCGCGAGAAAGAACGACGGGGACTTGAGTAAACCACGTAGATTTTCTCGTTTCGCGAACGAAGTAAGCAGTGGCATCGGGACCACCATACATATACTTTTCAATTTCATCGAAAGTAGCTAAATCAATAAAACCGGAGGTAACATTAGATGTAATTACGGAAGACATTTTTTATGTTAAGACAAGATAAAAAATTAAAAAAAAAATTTTTCAAAATTATTGTTTAAAGAAAAAAATAAAATAAACATATTTAAAAAATTAATTTATATCATAACTACTATTTTTTATCTAACCAAAATCTTTTTCTACAATATTTTATATATTTTAAATATTATAATTAAAATATAGCAATTATTTTATATCATTTTTTTTCCAGTTTCCTCTATATTTAAAAATATTATAAACAATTTTCAAATACTATCACAATTTTAGAAACTAGGAAACAAAAAATTTCTTAACGTAAACTAAAGTATTTTTTAAATAAAAATTAAACTTAAATAAAAAGATTTTATAATAAAATGACAAAAACTACTTTTCAAAAAATAGAAGATATATTTCAATGTAAATTATTATTAGAAGATAATACAGAATTTACAATTCCATTAAGAGAAGATGGTTATATTTTTGCGACAGCTTTATGCAAGACTGTAAATAAAAAACCAAATGATTGGTTTAGAATAAAGGAGACTAAAAATTTAGTAAAAGAAATTGAAAGGAAACTCGAAAAAAGTGATGCGGGAATTCCCGCATCGGGATTAATTGAAATTTATAAAGGAGGAAAGAATAAATATTCTCAAGGAACATGGATTCATCCAGATTTAGGTATACAATTAGCTCAATGGTGTTCTCCTAATTTTTCTTTACAAGTATCTAAATGGATTCGTGAATTAATTTTCACAAATAAAACTGAAATTGGCAATGAAAAGAATGATGAAGAAATAAATTTATCTCTTTTAGAAAAATTAAAAAATGCGGAAGAATTAATAATTTTATTAGAAAATGAAAGTAAAGAATTAAAAAAAAAATATAATAAGTTATATACAGTTCATCAGAGTTTTTTAAAAAGAAAAGAAATTCATAAATTAAGAGAAGGTAAATGTATTTATTTAATAAATATGGATGAAAATAATACTTTAAAACCTATAAAAATAGGTAGTTCAGGTAGTATTACGGAAAGAGTATCTCAATATAGAACTCCGAATCCTTATTGTAAACTTTTATTTTTATTATATACAAATGAAAATTTACTATTAGAAAATATGTTAAAAACTAAATATAGTTCAGAATTATATGCAAATAATAGCGAATGTATAATTGGAATTGATTCTGAAATATTAATAAATGATATTAAAAATATGTGTAATTTTTTAAATTTAGAATATACAATTGAATTGCAAGAAGAGATAGATAATTTTAATAGAAATATTATATCTATAGAAAATATTGACGAACTTGAATATCCGATAATAGAAATTAATACAACTAATACTAAGAGATGTGGAGGTTTAAGACATGAAACTGAAGAAAGTAGATTTTTATCTATTGATAATTTTTTTAAAAATAAAAGTAATAAGGATGGATATAGTAGTTTATGTAAAGAATGTTATTTGTTAGGAAGATACGGAGATAATAGAAAAAAGAGGAAGGTAATTGTTATTCCCAAGTACGATATTACTACAAGTAAATGGTGTAATAGATGTGAAACTGTTCGTGATCATAAAGATTTTTATAAAGATTCATCAACAATAGATGGTTTTGGAGCAAATTGTAAAATATGTAAAAAAGAACAAAAAAAAATATATACTGTTAAAAATAAAAAAGATAAAATTGTTGAAATTGAGGATTATGATACTAAAACACTAAAAAAATGTAGTCATTGTAATATTCCAAAAGAATTTAAGGAATTTACAAAAAGATCAAAAAGTAAAGATGGATTATCATATGAATGTAAAGATTGTAAAAAAAGATATAGAAATAAAGAAAATATTGAGAATAAAGATATAATAAAATATGATATTGAAAAATATAAGAAATGTAATTTTTGTAATGTAATAAAAGAAATAAATAATTTTAATAAAGATGGTATAAGATTTAGAACAGATTGTAAAGAATGTGTAAAAGTAAAAAGGCAAAAAAAAATAGAAAATAAAATTGTAAATTAGTTTATTTTTTTAATGTTTATAAATAATAAATGATTAATATAATATATAAACTTACATTTATAATATTCTGTCTATTAATTATTCTATTTATAATTTTGTTTATAAAGAAAAAATCATCGTATATAAATATATCTAATTCTTTACCACTAAAAAGTAGGAAAGTTAATAATTTAAATAAAAAATATATTAATTATCCGGATATTAAAATATCATTATGTATTCCTACAATGAATAGATTTGATAAATTTCTTTATGAAAATTTAAAAATATATATAGAATATTTAAATAAAAATATTATTGATGAAATAATTATCACTGATGAGAATGGTAATGATTATGAAAAAATAAAAAAAAATTTTGGAAATATAGATAAATTATACGTTTATAAAAATAATACTACTTTGGGAGCATTTAAAAATAAATTAAAAGTATGTTCTTATGCTAATAATAATTTTATAGCTTTAATAGATTCCGACAATTTTTGTGATGAAAATTATTTTAAAATAGCAAAAAAATATATTAAAAATAACAATATTTTAAACTATACAATATTATCACCGTCATTTGCAATACCAAATTTTGATTATACCCAATTTAATAATTTAATTATCACAAAAAATAATATAAAAAAATATAGAAATATTTCAAATTTTGAGACATTAATGAATACAGGAAATTATATTTTAACAAAAGATATAATAAAAGAATTAAAATATGATATTGATACTAATTTAATATTATCAGTAGATGTTATATATTTTAACATTTTGTTATTTCAACAATTTCCCAAATTTAAATTTCATGTTTTAGAAGATCTAGAATATACACATTCTGTTCATGATGATAGTTATTATATAAATACAAATGATAAATGTAAATCATTTTATGATAATATTATTATGCCAATATATAATAGTTTATAATTTTACAACTTAAAATTGTAAAATTAATTTTAAATACTTGTAATAGATGCTAATTCTTTCTTAAAAATAGTATTATCTTCTTCTAATTTTATCATTGATTCCGTTTTATCTAAAAGAATTTCAAATTTTCCAGTATTGGTATTTCCATTCTCATCTGTCCACCATTGTTTTGCTATATCACATGCTTTATTTGTTATTCCTCCTTCTACTAAAAAGTTTGTTAATTTTTTAGCTTCAACATCTTTTTGAATATCTCCATATGTATCTTTATATTTAAAAATCTGTCTACTAGGATCTGTACAAATGTATTTTAAATTTCCTTTATCATCTTTTAATATATTATCAAGTGCAAACTGTGCTAAGCCTTTTTGTCCTGAAAAAATATAATCTAATTTATAATTATTATTAATAGCTTCTTTTATATATTCATAATCATTTAAATCTAATGGAGATACAACATTTAGAATTTTATTAGTAGTAGTATTGGTTGTATTATTAGTAATAATTTTTGGTTGATTGGCTATTTCTTTTAAACATTGATGGTCTCCTTCAAGTATTGTGTTAACTGATGATAAAATCATATTTTCTTTTTTACATTCTAATATATCTTTTTCTAATTCTTTTTGTTTAGCAAATAACTGATTAATTTTGTATAAATCTATACAACAGATTTGTTTTAAATGAGTTTTTAAATTACTTTTTGATGAAAAATATTTTTCACAAAAATTACATTTTTCTTTTAATTCCTTGTCATTTTTTTCATTATTAACATTATTTTCATCTAAAATTCCTAGTTCTGATTGAATTTTTAAACAATATTTAGCAGTTTTTTTATGATTTCTTAATGAAATTATAGAACCTAATTCTTTATTACAATATTCACATAACATTTTAATAACCTGATTTTTATGTTTAAATTAAAAAATGAAAAAAATCATGAAAAATGATTTTGAAAAGTAAAATATTTAAACTGTATACATATTTATAAAAAAAACATGATTATTTTTGATAAAAAATGATTATTTATAATTATTTTTTCATATTTTTTTTCATATTTTTTTAATTTTTAAAGTGATTTCAGTTTCAAATAACAATTATTGTATTCATGTGGGTGATTTTAAGATGAAAATATTATATTTTATTTTGTTAAAGTGAAAACAGTTTTAAAAAATGATGTTTGATCAAAAAAATGCTCCACACACAATTTTTGTGTGTGTGGAAAAAATATTTTCCGGAAAAGTTTTTCAAAATATTTTTTAAAAAATTATTTTTTCTAAAATTTTAAAAATAAAATAAAAAAAAGAAATTCAAAATAATTTTAAAAATCATCTTTCAAGAATTTTCAAAATTGTGATTTTTTTGAAAATTTTAATAAAAAAAAGTTCTGAAACAAAATATTTTATACCTATACACACACAAAAAAGATCTGAAATTGAGGTCAAGGTCGATTCAGTTTGTTCGTTCAAATTTTTCGAGAAAATTTAAAATCAAAAAGTGATTTAATTATAGTATATAAAATATGCATAATTTAATATAATAAAATTTTAATGATATTTATTAAAAAAAGTTATATTATTAAAAGTAAATTAATTTTTTAAACTTATTAAGTATAAAAATTAAACTTCATCAGGTAGATTTTCTAAATCAATATCTGGACCCTTCATTTTTTTCTTTTTTTGTTGTTGATTAACAGGTTGATGTTGAGATATGTTCATATTATTTATCATTCCCATTAAATTTGCGCCAGTCTTTTTCATTATCATTTTAGATATTAAGAAGAATGCAGCATTTGTAATTATTAGGAATAATAATCTTAATTCTACTGGCCATTTAGAACCGGAAGGTACATAAGATTTTTCACCTAATTCTATTAAAAGTTTTTCATATGAGCTCATTGATAATATTTGTTGTTGTGTAAAACCCTGCATATCAAGTTTTAAGAAATTGCCCAATAAAAATTCACAAACCATAAAACCTCCAATTAAATAAGTTTTATATTGTTCTACTGCAGAATCTAAAGATAGTCTTCTTACAGTAGAATCATATGTCTTTTTCATTGTATTGTAATCTGAATGTATACTGAATTCAGGTATAGAAGAACTTGGATAAGATTTTTTCAAAAGTTCTATTTTAAACATTATTTCTCTTTTTAAATCTTCCTCTTCTTGTTCGTTAACAGTAACTTGATTTATATTTCTTAATTCAGGTTTTCTGACATAACCTCCTTGTGCTTCTAATTCTGCCAAACTAGGAGGTAAAGGTTGTGTTTGTAAAGGTTGTTGATAATTATTATTAATACTCCGATTATTAAAATTATATGTTCTACTATATTTATCTTGATCTTTTCTTTTCTTTTTATATTTTGAAGATACTGTAGATGAAGGTGTTTTATTGTCTAATAATTCATTTAATTTATTATATAGATCTGGTGTGGATGAAGCGCTATTTCTAGATCTTCTTGAATTTTTTGTACTAATTGTATCACGACTTCTTTTACTTTTATATTTATTGTTGCTATTAACTGAACTTTTATCAGAATAATTATCTTTTTTATAATCTTTTTCATAATCTTTTTGATAATCAACTTTTTCATCTTTATCATAATCTTTATCTTCATATTTGTCATAGTCTTTATCATAGTCTTTATCATAGTCTTTATCATAGTCTTTATCATAGTCTTTATCATAGTCTTTATCTTTTTCTTGATATTTATCATAGTCTTTATCTTTTTCTTGATATTTATCATAGTCTTTATCTTTTTCTTGATATTTATCATAATCTTTATCTTTTTCTTGATATTTATCATAATCTTTATCTTTTTCTTCATAATTATCATAATCTTTTTCTTCATATCTATCATAATCTTTATTTTTACTATCATCATCCTTTTCAGAATCAACTTCTTTTTCTGATTTTTCTTCTATATTTTCTTCTATATAATCTTCAGGGGGTTCTTCTTCTATAAATTTTCTTTTATCTTTTTTATATTTTTCTATATTTTTAATTAAATTTTTTTCTTTTCTATCTTTTTTGTCTTTTTTTTCATCTTTATATCTTTCTTTTTTATCATCAAAATCATCAAAATCATCTTCATTACCATTTTTTTCTTCTCTATCTAAATATTTATCTAAACGAGATTCTAAATCATTTGTATTTTTTACTTCTTTCACGTCTTTATTTTTATTACTATAATTTGAGTTTGGATTATATTCTTTATTTATTAAATCTTGTTTGATTTTTGCCTTATTTTCTAAAAGTTCTAAATATAATCTAGGCATTCTAGGAAAAACTTGTGGTTTATCTAAAAATTTATCAGGATTAGGTACTTTTATAATTTTAATTTTTCTCTGTTTAACAGGCATTTTACATAAGAATTTTGTCCACTTTAAGTATCTTTTTTAAAATAAAAATGAATTTTTTTTTATTTTTTAATTATAAATTAGCAAAATAATGGAAGAAGAATATAAAAATATTATTGAAGAATATAATATAGATAAAGATCTTTTTTTCAAAGTAATAAAAAAATTTGGAGATATAACTTCTATAGAAATTAAAAGTAGTAATGGATCTTCTTTCGTTATTTTATCAAATGAAAATGAAAATGCATATCAGATATTCAATTATGATCAAATGGCTAAAAAAATTTTTAGTATTTTTAATTTTTTGTCAAAAAATAGATATCATAAAATTAAATTTGAAGGTAATTTTATATACGAATATAATTTATTTGAATATTTACCTAATTTAGTTTCATACATTCCTGAAAATATAATAGTTTGGAAAAAACATTTGTGTCTAAATAATTTTGATAAGGAAAAAATTAAGGATATTATTATAAATAATATAAAAAAATTATTATGGGACATTGGACTATGTTTATATATGTTACATAATAATGGAGTAAATCATGGTGATACTCGTATAGATAATATAGGAATAGTAAATAACAAATTTATCTTATTTGATTATGACGGGTCGGAAATAGTAAGTGATATGTATAAAAATTATAAAGATCTTTCAGATTTTATAAATTCAATTAAATTTAATTGTGACAATAAATGGAATAGTGTTAAAAAATATGTACCTTTAGATTCAGCAACAGTTTATGATTTTTTAGATGTTATATTATATACAGAACATAAAACAACCGGAAAAAGTTATATAGAAAATTTGCATACATTAAATAATATGAAAATTAATATTTAACTATTGCACCTCTTTTACATCTTTTACTTCTTTTACTTTTTTTAAGTAATTTATTTTTAAATTTTTCTGAATAATTTTTTTGAACCCATATTTTATCTTTACTGATATTAGTAAATATTTTTGAATTTTTATTTGTTTCTTTTTTTGATAAAGTACTTAAAGTTTTTATTAATTTTTCTGGTCCTAATATAACTAATGCTTTTCTTAAAGAATTATGTCTAATATCTAATTTATCATTCGGATCATAATTTGATATTTTTAAAATATTTTTAACACTTTTTTTAACACTTTTTTTACTTTTTAATTTTGAACTTTTCATTATTTATTTATTAAAAATAAAAAATAAAATAACTTAATTTTAAGCTTTTTAAAAAATATTTTTGTCTATTTAAAATAAAGAATGGATAATATATTTATTTGTGAATATTGTAATAGTAAGTTTAAAAAAAAAGCTTATTTAAACAAGCATAAGAATACAGCAAAATATTGTATTAATATACAAAAAAATAAAGAAGAAGTTAAAGAAGAAGAAGTTAAAGAAGAAGTTAAAGAAGAAGTTAAAGAAGAAGAAGTTAAAGAAGAAGAAGAAGTTAAAGAAGAAGAAGTTAAAGAAGAAGAAGTTAAAGAAGAAGAAGTTAAAGAAGAAGAAGTTAAAACACCAACAAAAACACCAACAAAAACACCAACAAAAACACAACAAAAACACCAACAAAAACACCAACAAAAACACCAACAAAAACACCAACAAAAACACCAACAAAAACACCAACAAAAACACCAACAAAAACACCAA
>Ga0214923_10000480_pt1 | contig 61048 bp, 54 predicted proteins | sample LL1510_MetaG_FD_177993 | JGI IMG/M metagenome (GOLD analysis project Ga0214923, IMG submission 177993) | Freshwater microbial communities from Lake Lanier, Atlanta, Georgia, United States - LL-1510 | ecosystem: Environmental > Aquatic > Freshwater > Lake | place: USA: Georgia | collected...
ATCATTTTGTGCAGCCAGGTGATCTTTAATTTGTTGATCCTTTAAAAGAATGCCACGTGACGTATCAACGGCGATCATTTCTCCAGGACCGAGGCGTCCTTTTTCAATAATCCTAGATTGATCGAGCTTGCTCACGCCGACTTCCGAGCCAATTAAAAAAAGTCCATCGTTTGTGATTTCATAGCGTGCAGGGCGCAGGCCATTGCGATCCAGGCACGTTCCTGCCGTTACGCCATCGGTGAAGACTAAGGCCGCAGGACCATCCCAAGGCTCCCCAAGGCAGGTGTGATATTCATAAAAACCAGCGAGACTCGGTGAAATATCTTTATTGGGTCGCCAGGCAGGAGGCACAAGCATGGTCATAGCATGCAAGAGAGAACGGCCCGACATGGTCAAGATTTCAACCATGTTATCAAGACTTGCAGAATCAGAGCCTCCAGCTTGGATGATAGGTTTGAGCAGGTCAATATCTGGTCCCCAGAAATCAGCCTCAAGCTCTGCCTCACGTGCGTGCGTCCATGCCCGATTAGCCCGAATGGTATTAATTTCACCATTGTGGGCAAGCATTCTAAAGGGATGTGCTAGCGGCCAGGTCGGAAAAGTATTGGTGCTGTAGCGTTGATGATAGAGACAAAGAGCCGTTTCAAAATCAGGATGCGTGAGATCAGGAAAAAATTTTTCCAGCGACTTAGAAACCATCAGGCCCTTGTAAACAAGCATCTGGTGTGACAAGGAGCAAATATAAAAATCTTTGATTTCATCAAGGGCAATACGATCCTCAATTTCATTACGCGCCAAAAAAAGGCAGCGTTCATAATCTTGGTTGCTCATGCTCGCATTCTGCGGTCGTCCTACAAGCACTTGTTCTATGGCCGGCATCGTCATGATGGCCTTGGCTCCAAGTACACGAGGGTTGAGAGGCACAGCGCGCCATCCAAAAAGAAACAAGCCTCGTTTTGCGAGTACCTCTTCGGTAATGGCTTTGGCACGTGCTTGTGCATAGAGATTATCTTTGGGTAAAAAAAACATTCCTACCCCTAAGTCTTCATCACGGTAGAGGCGATGCCCGCGCCTTTCGACTTCCTTGCGAAAAATCTTGTAAGGAATCTGAGTGGTGACCCCAGCCCCATCTCCGGTGCGCGCATCAGCATCCAAGGCACCACGATGCATGAGGCCACAGAGGGAGCGCAGGCCTATTTTAAGAATGCGATTGGAACGAGTGCCGTTAATTTGCGCTACCATGCCAACGCCACAAGCATCGTGTTCATAAGTAGGGTCATAAAGACCATGGGAGTGCGGTAGAGAAGTGTTCATAAGAAGACGAAAGCTAGAATCAAGCATACTACAGAGAGAGAAAGAGCTGTTGCAACACTAAGAGTATTTTTATAACATTTCTTGACGCGAATACTCGCTCCCTTAGCCTGAATATTTCACACTGATCTACTGCGGAGACCGGGAAAGCTCATGGATGCTTCGCTCAAACTCACATTGTGATTTGGGCAACACCAGTGCTCGGGAGAGCCTGGGGTAGACTGCCGTAAACGGTTAGGTTGGGGCAGCCCGTAAGGGCGAGCCGAGCAGGTGCGAGCGAGTCAATATGGACACATGCAGCCCAAATCACAATCCTTCACCCGCCTTGTACTAACAAGCTTTGCACAGCGCCTCATCACGATTAGTATGAAATATCCGGGCTAGGCTAAAAATTCACCTTCTTTCTTTATTGCAAGAGGGTCTACACACACATATTAGGTTTTTTATGAAATCATCATCCATTCTTTCTCAACAACTCATGGCAACTCTCTGTTTCTTATTCATGACTCATCTTGTTTGTCTTGCAGGAGAGGCAAAGGAGACAACACAAGCTAAGGAAGATAAAGTGGGCGTTTGCGTTGTTTCAGGGGAACCTCTAGGAGAAATGGGGCCTCCGATCATTGTTCAACACAATGGCAGGGAAGTTCATTTTTGCTGCAAAGAATGCGTGAAAGATTTTAATAAAAATCCTGACAAATATCTCCAATCCTCAAACCCAGCGAAACAGTAAGCGTTTTTCGATGGGCAGAGATGCAATACCGAATCTTGTTCTTACAATGATTCATTAACAAAAACACCAAGTCTATTTTTCTCATCTCTCGTTATTTTTTCCATGATTGAATATCCTTCTTATCACGCTCTCGCAGCTGTCCTCACAGAACATTCCACGCGTCTTAAAAAAGGAGACCATGTCCTCATCGAAGCTTATGATATTCCTCCATTATTTGTGATTGCTCTCATGCGTGCTGTCAGAAAGTGCGGAGCCGTTCCCTTTGTGAATCTTCATTCTGGGAGGATTGCACGTGAAATAGCACTTGGAGTCACAAAAGAAGAAGCGTCGATGATTCTTGAGTTTGACCTAGCAAGGATGAAGAAAATGCAGGCTTATATTGGCATTAGAGGAAGCGCTAATATCGCGGAGATGGCTGATGTGCCAGAAGAGAAAATGAGTCTTATGGCCGAGACCTTAAAGCCTCTGTCTAATTATCGCGTGAATAAAACACGTTGGGTTGTCTTGCGTTGGCCAACGCCTTCCATGGCCCAACAAGCACAACAGAGCACGGAGGCATTTGAGGAATTTTTCTTTCGTGTGTGTACGCTTGATTATGCCCGTATGTACCCAGGGATGAAGGCACTCAAAGCCTTAATGGATCAAACTAATCGAGTCGTTATTACGGGTCCAGGAACAGATCTGCGTTTTAGTATTAAAGGGATTGGTTCGGTCATGTGTGGAGGAGAGTTTAATATTCCTGATGGGGAGGTTTTTAGCGCTCCTATCAAGCATTCCGTAGAAGGACATATCACCTTTAATACACCGACTATTTATCGAGGGATATGCTTTGAAAAAATCTTTCTCAAGTTCTCGTGCGGAAAGATCATTGAGGCCACGTCGAGTGATACACAAGCATTGAAGAAGATTTTAGATACAGATGAAGGGGCCCGTTACATCGGGGAATTTGCTCTAGGTTTTAATCCTCATATTCTCCATCCTATGCGCGATATCCTTTTTGATGAAAAAATCGCAGGATCTTTTCATTTTACGCCCGGACAAGCTTACGAGGTTGCAGACAACAAAAACAAAAGTGCCATTCATTGGGATATGGTGGCTATTCAGCGGAAGGATTATGGAGGTGGGGAGATTTTCTTTGATGACGTGCTCATCCGTAAAGATGGACTATTTGTTCCGCGGGCTTTACGGGCACTGAATCCGGACTACCTTCTTAAGAAAAAGACAATTTCATGATTTCTCGCTTCATCCATCATCTACAAGAGATCTGGAAACGTTTTGTGGAAACACGCGATTGTCCTCATGCCATGGCAGGAGGTATGGCAATTGGTGTGTTTTTTGGGTTTGTACCGGCCTTCGGATTTAAAACACTCTTAGCACTCGGTACATCTCTCATCACCCGCTCTAACGTCATTGCTGCGATTGTTGGAGTGACGCTGCATGATGTATTTTGTTGGAGCTGGCCATTTCTTTATCGCTTTGAGTTTCAAGTAGGCCATTGGATTTTAAGCAATCCACACCAATTCGCTCCTAAGTTACTGAAGACAGATTTTCGTATTTCCGAAATTATGCAATGGGACAATTTTATAAATATTTTGTATCCATGGCTTCTTGGTTCGGTGATTATTGCCATTCCCTTTACTATTCTTTCTTATGTCGCAACACTTATTTTCATGTACTATCGTGAGAAGAAACATGTGGCCGGCCACGATCACCCCTCTCAGTTCTCAAGCTTGCCCTAAGGGAGGCTTCCAGCTAGGAATCAAGAAATGAATATACGAGCTTATTTATCGCTGAGTGGTCGGAGACAGGCATTGTTCAGTCTCTTTATCATTGTTGTTTTGATCTTGCCTACTGCCTACCTCTTTTCTCAACAAGCTCTGCAGCCTGATGCTCAATTTACCGCTCCAAAAAGAGAGACGCGTGTCATTCAAAAAAAAGTGGAGAAAGAAACACTGGTCACCCCGGATGGAATTTTGACCAAAGCCTATCAATCGAAAAAACCTTGGGAAATGCTTAGCCCCTTTGCTCCGTCATCCTATGGGAGCGGAGAGGAAATGATTTCTGAGGATCCCGATGCCTTAGGCCAACAGGACGGCCTGATCATCTTTGGAATACAATGGTAAAAGGCTACTAAAAATTCATTGAACCCGGATATTTCATACTGATTGTGACGAGGAGGCCGCGAAGGCTGATGGGGTAACCCCAGGCTCTCCCGAGCACTGGTGTTGCCTAAGTCACAATGCGATTCTAACGCAGGATCCATCTGCTTTCCCGGTCTCCGCAATAGATCGGTGTGAAATATTCGAGTTAATCTTTTGAGTAAAGCTCCTTGAGTGTCGCATATGCCGGCCTAGCGTGACGGTCAATATCAACGATCCCCCACCATTCCTCATTAAAGACGTAGTCCGAATAGGGTCCTCCCTCTGCCGATCCTATTCCTCCATTATCATGGGTTGCTACCGATCCATGACTATCTTTCCACCATTCATCATTCCATTCAAAGAGGCAGCCACCAACTAAGACATGATTCTTGTTTAGGGCAGATAAGTTGTGCTTGATTTCAGTAATAAGACTGCGCGTAGCAATTTCCTGGGAGGTGTCATCCTCATCATTGTCAATGGCATTAAATGCATCAGCACCACATTCTCCGATATAAAGAGGCTTTCCGCTTTGAGAGGACCATTGTGCAAAACGATTACCAAAGCTAAGTCCGTCGTAAACATTCATGCCAAAGAGATCGATAGAACTGATTTGGGCTATAGATTTCCAGAACAAGGGATTTTTCAAAATTTGTGCCGAGATACCAGTACTCACCGGATGCATTGTATCAAGAGATTTAATATATTTTGTGTATTCTTCTAGAAGTTTTAAAGAACCCGTGAAGCCGATCCCATCAGGGTTGTTTGGATCAAGTGTCTTGCTATAAAAATAATTAAGATCCCATTCATTGCCCACTTCCCATATTAGCGTTGAGGGATGGTTCTTTAAGAGTGAAATGGTTGTTTTGATCATGGCACATGAAACCTGTGAAGTGCTCCCTACAGGCACAATGGTTCGTAAGTCATACCTGGTTAGCAAATCGAGAATGCGTGCATCAGTCATGGGAACGTAAGAGCGAATCGTATTAATGCCTGCCTCACGCATCATTTTAAAATCACTCTCAATAACAGCTAAATCGATCTTAGAAGGCTTATTAAATATGAGGTCCTCTGGAAATGTGCCTCCTTTACGCACAGGGCTATAACAAATCCCCTGCATGACAAAAGGCCGACCATTAACGAGTAGCTCTCTACCCGCAATCGATATTTTCTCCACGCCCGGTGATCGACGATGCTTTGTACTACTACTTAGACTAGGTGAATCATTAGAGGCCTCCAGTCGACCTATGCTAAGAGTGCTCGTGAGGAGTAAAAGCAAGAGAGTATAAGGGTGAGGAAACTTCATTGTTCTATTGGAGCTCATGGATGGAGACTTTTTGTGAAGATAGATCTTGGGATGTTTTTACGAAGCAGTTGTGCGGGTTGCTTGGGTAGCATACACCGTACGTTTGTGGCCTCTCTTCATCACAATGAGCATGAAATATCCAGGTTAACGCCAAATAATCCAGCCCCAAAAAGTCCTAAAATTAATCTGACAAAGGTATACTGACAAAAATTCTTAGCAAGATCCTTCACATTTGAGGGGAATTCTATTATTTTTTGAGGCCTATATGTCATCTCTCACAACTATGATCTCCCCCCCGTTTTTTGAAATTTTTTATCGTCAATATCGTAAGCCTATCTTGGCAGTATCCTGTTTTATTGTGACGTTAAGTTTTATTATTGGGGGTATTTTGTTTTGGAAGCGATTGGAGCGTTTGGATGCCGAAAGCCTCTTGTCTCATGCTACCAGTGTCGAGCAATGGCGTGTTCTTGTGGATCGCTACCCCCGTTCGCAGGCTTCTGCCAATGCTCTTTTGCTCATTGCGGGGGCTCAGTCTCAAAAACAGCAGTGGGAAGCATCTTGTAAGACGTATAGAGAATTTTTAAAATATTTCCCCCATCACCCTCTGGCTATCTCCTCGTACATAGGCATAGCCATGAACAAGGATGCATCTGGAAACTCGCAAGAGGCTCTGAGTGCATTGCAACAAGCTGTGGCGGTATATCCTAAAGCCTATGGAGCCCCTGAGGCATTACTCTTTGAAGCTAAAATAATGACTCGGCTTGGCAAAAAGGAAGAAGCCAACAGACTCTTGCAGACAATCATGACGCAGTATCCTGACTCGCTTGTGAGTACTTTAGTCTTAAAGCAAAGAGAAAAGCTGCCTCAATAAAAAGCGTTGCTCCTACTTCTTGTCTCCTCTAGAATCAAGCATTCGTATATATCCTTTGCCTAGCGTTTTAACATGTCCAAAAAAAGCAACCTACCTGAAGCCACTGAGGACTTATCTCAGATCAATAGCGTGATACCAGAGGATCTGATCCCAGAAAAACAAGACACATCAGGTGGAGATACTTATGGAGCTGCTCAAATCGACAAGCTCGAAGGCCTTGATGCCGTTCGTAAACGTCCTGGAATGTACATTGGTGACCCTGATGAGCGAGGATTACACCATTGTGTATTTGAAGTGCTCGATAATTCTATTGATGAGCATTTAGCCGGTTTTTGTTCTCGTGTGGATGTGATTATTCATAGCGATGCCTCGGTCTCCATTCGTGATAATGGCCGAGGGATCCCTGTTGATATGCATCCTAAATTTAAAATTCCTGCACTCGAATTAGTACTCACCAATCTCCATGCTGGTGGTAAGTTCGGCCAAGGAGCTTACAAATATAGCGGAGGGCTACATGGCGTAGGTGCCAAATGTGTGAATGCTCTCTCTACTTGGTTTAAGGTCGAGGTCATGCGAGAAGGGAAGGTATTTTTCATGTCCTTTGCACAAGGAAAAACCACACAAAAGCTTACGGTCCTCAGTGAGCTGAAAAACAAAAAACAAACAGGAACCTTTGTCACCTTCCTGCCAGATCCTGAAATTTTTACGATCACGACAACCTTTAAATTTGAGCGACTCGCTTCTCGCTTGCGTGAATTAGCCTTTCTAAATCCTGGTATTGAAATTGTCCTTGCTGATGAGCGCGATGATGAGAATCACAAGCCACGTCATGAAACTTTCTTTTACAAATATGGCATTGCAGAATTTGTCCGTCAGCTTGGCGAAACCAGACAGGTCATTCATCCCAAGCCCATCATTATCTCACGTAAGCGTGAGGATATTTTTGTGGATGTCGTCTTGCAGTACAATGATTCTTATAGCGACCAAATTCTCTGTTTTGCAAATTCTATTCCCAATCCGGATGGAGGGACCCATTTAACCGGTTTGCGAACGGCATTGACACGTGCCATCAATCAATACGCCAAAGGAAACAACCTCATTAAAGAAAAAGATCCAGCGCTTTCGGGTGATGATGTGCGTGAGGGTCTTGTTGCCGTTTTAAGCGTGAAGCTTCCTAATCCACGTTTTGAGTCTCAGACGAAAGTCAAATTAGTCAACACAGAGGTAGATGGCATTGTGAATTCGGCCGTCTATGAAGGACTGATGGATTATTTTGATCAAAATCCTGCGGTTGCAAAAAAAGTCATTGAGAAAGGACTTACTGCTGCGCGTGCTCGCGAAGCTGCTCGTAAAGCGCGCGAGACCGTTCGCAAGAGCGCTCTGACCGGAGGGGGGCTTCCTGGCAAGCTCGCAGACTGTTCCGAACGTGATCCTGCATTAACTGAGCTCTACATTGTCGAAGGGGATAGTGCCGGTGGAAGTGCCAAACAAGGGCGTGATAGACGCTTTCAAGCGATCCTTCCTATTCGTGGAAAACTTATTAACGTTCAGAAGGCCCGACTGGATAAAGTTCTTCAGAATACTGAAATTCAAACTATGATCACCGCTGTAGGCACAGGCATTGGCGATGGCAATCAAGAAGGAGCCTTCAATATTCAAAAACTTCGTTATGGAAAGATCATCATCATGACGGATGCTGATGTCGATGGATCCCATATTAGAACATTGCTCTTGACCTTTTTCTACAATCATATGCCCCAGCTTATGCGCAATGGGCATATTTTTATTGCGCAGCCTCCGCTCTATCAAATTAAGCGCAAAAAGAGAGAGGAGTATGTTGATGATGATGGTCAGCTTGACCGCATTCTAATTTCTCTGGGAGCGGAAGAGGTTAGCTTAAAAAGCCTTGGTGAGGGCAAGGAATTTACTCCAGTACAACTCAAAGAAATTCTAGAACTCCTCGGCCGTCTTGAAAAATATAGTGACGCCATTCGTCGTCTGGGAGGCGACTTCGGTGATTATTTACATGCTTTTTATAGCACAAAAAAGTTACCTAATTATCTTGTTGTTGTCCGATCTGGCAATCAGGAAGCGGTAGAATATTTCTGCGATGAAGCAGCATTGCGTCATTTTTCTTCTATCAATAATGATTTGTTTCTTTTTGAAACTCCCTTCTCACAAAACGACGCTTTCACAACAGAAAGTCTGCAGGCAACCGAAGCGCAGTCTCTCTCTCCTATGACTGAAAAAAGCCACAGGAGCCGTGATAAAATATCGGCAAAGCATCAACGTCGTGCGCGCTTGGTCGAAATTCACGAGTCCAAGGGGATTGAAAAATTAATGCTAGAACTCTCTCATAAAGGAATATCATTAGAACACTATACCCACAGCCCTAGCCCTATTTTTGAATTGAGTGAGGGAGAAATTATCCACGAAATTTTCTCTATCAAACGTATTTTAGAAGCCGTTAAAGAAGTAGGGCGTCGCGGCGTACAGATCAAGCGATTCAAAGGTCTCGGAGAAATGAATGCTAAGGAGCTTTACGAAACGACCATGAAGCCAGAACAGCGACGCTTTCTCAAAGTAGAGCTTAATGATGATAATTCTCTTGAGGCAGGAAAGATGTTTAATTTACTCATGGGTGAAGTGGTGGAACCACGGCGTCATTTTATTGAAGATAATGCGCTCAATGTACGCAACCTCGACGTCTAAGAGGCTTGGCTCTCCCGAGCACTTGTGTTGCCCGAGGAAGACTTCGAGCTTGGGTGCAGCATCCACCCTAGCTTCCCGGTCTCCGCAGTAGATGAGTATGAAATATCCGGGGTTAATACACTATATTTGAGAGCTTGGAGTAGGCTCGCTAAGCATAGGAAAATTGCTGGAACCTTTCTTGCATCAAACAACAAATGTGGTTAACATCACGGTATTTCATTTATTTTTGACTGATTATCTCTATGGGCGCTCCAAAAACCTCTCCTGCACAAACTCGTACAGGTTTTGCATGTCATCATGCAATTCTTAAAAAAACAGATCATATTGCTAGCTCCATTGGCTGGTCACGTAATGCTCTCATTGTGGCCTCGCTCATGCATATTATTCGTATGATAGAAGATAAATCTCACAACCTTATCCCTGACGTTGTTTTACAAGCACGTGCTGTGATTTATGGAGATAAAGAAAATCTCAAATTTCCCTTAGAACAAGAAGAAGTATCATCAAGTTAAGATAGAGTGCCTTTTCTTCATCACTCGTGAAGCTCGAGACTCAACAAAAACGGCATCCCAAAAGAGATGCCCCTGCAAGCAAAAAATCTGATTTTTTTTGAACATTTCTTTATTTTTTTTGTCGATTGAATAAAATCTTTTTTTCAAAACTCATTTAAAAATCTTATTCTATGAATCATTCTGTTCAGGAACTTGACCGTCGGGTCCAAGAGACAGGCTCTTGGATTCATCCCCTCACACAAGAAATTAGCCGTGTTGTGGTCGGTCAGCAGGGGCTTGTTCAAGGGCTCCTCATTGGCTTGCTTAGCAACGGACACGTCTTGCTTGAAGGGGTCCCGGGTTTGGCCAAGACATTAACGGTTAAAACACTCTCCTCCTCAATTGATACCTCCTTCCAGCGCTTGCAATTTACTCCTGATTTGCTTCCTGCGGATCTTGTTGGAACCTTGATTTATAATCCGAAAGAGAATGTTTTTACGACTCGCAAAGGCCCTCTCTTTGCAAACTTAATCCTCGCTGATGAAATTAACCGTGCTCCAGCCAAGGTGCAAAGTGCTTTGTTAGAAGCCATGCAAGAGCGGCATGTAACTATTAGCGATGAGACATTTCCACTTCCTGATCCGTTTTTGGTCTTGGCGACACAAAATCCTTTAGAACAAGAAGGGACTTATCCTCTGCCAGAGGCACAGCTCGATCGCTTTATGCTTAAGATCGTGGTTGGCTATCCGACACGCAAGGAAGAGCGTATGATTTTAGATGCGATGGCGACCTCCTCGCCACGGCTGCATGTCGAGCGTTTGGTGAGCAGGGAACAAATCCTCCAAGCGCGTGATGTCGTCAATGAAATTTATGTCGATGAAAAAGTCAAGGACTACATTGTCGATCTTGTCTGGGCGACACGTGAGCCTGCTGCCTACAAGTTAAAACTCGATGGCATGATACGCTATGGAGCTTCCCCACGTGCCACAATTTTCCTAACACTTGCGGCAAAGGCTCATGCCTTCTTGCATGGTCGAGGATATGTGACGCCGCATGATGTGAAGTCCATTGGGCTTGATGTTTTACGTCATCGCGTGGCTGTTAGCTATGAAGCCGAGGCCGAGTCGATTACCTCGGAACAAGTGATCGGCAAGATTTTCCAAGGACTTGTAGTTCCCTAGCCCCCCTCTAGAAAGTGGCATATTTCTTGTTTCCGTGATTGTGATGATAACTTAAGAGAAAAATCACTTAAAACAGGAGCGCCTCTCTTCCTCGTCCTATCTTTAAAATAGTGTCATGAAAGCTTCTCAAGAGATCACTCGCAAAATTCGTCGCCTCGAGCTGCATACCAAGCGCCTCGTGGAATCGTCCTTTGCCGGTCAGTACCAAAGTGTTTTTAAGGGGCAGGGAATGAATTTTGAAGAGGTTCGTCCCTATGCGCCAGGTGATGAAATTCGTTCCATTGATTGGAACGTCAGTGCACGCACAGGAGATCTTCACATCAAAAAATTTACAGAAGAACGTGAGGTCACTGTCTTGATTCTCTTGGACGTGAGTGCTTCAGGGAATTTTGGCAGTATTCATGAGAGCAAGCGTGAAATTGCCGCTGAGGTTGCGGCGGTCTTAGCTTTTAGTGCCATCTACAACAATGACAAAGTAGGACTCCTGCTTTTTTCAGATCAGATCGAACTTTTTATCCCTCCTAAAAAAGGACGTCTGCATCATCTGCGACTTATCCGAGAAATGTTTTATTTTCAACCTAAAAGCCGTAAAACCAATATTCACAGTGCACTTGAATACCTTAATAAAGTCATGCATCGCAGGGCTATTGTGTTTCTTATTTCTGATTTTTTAGATGATCATGATTTTTCACGTCCCTTGAACGTGACCTCAAAACGACACGATGTTATCGCCCTTCCCATCATTGATCCTGTGGAGGAGGCTTTTCCTAATGTCGGTGTTATAACGCTTGAGGATCCAGAAACCGGGATGCAAGTTGAAATCGATACCGGCTCTTCAAAACTCCGAGAAGCATATCGCGTGGAAACACGTCGTCGCACTTCAGAGCTGATACATCTTTGTGGAGCACGTCGTATTGATATGGTTCCTTTGCGGACTGAAAAAGATTACTTACCCATGCTCCGTTCGTTTTTTTCCTCACGTGAACGCCGTAAAAAATAATGAATCTACTTTTATTAACAGTACCCTCTACGACTCCGGCCACCACTCTTCCACAATTCTCGGCCCTGAGCGCTAGTGCGCCTAACATGCTTCAAACACCACTGCCTCATGAGGCGCCCCTGCATGACATTATTGGGCCGCTCTCGTTTTTTGCCTACACGCCGCTACAAATTTTTCTTGCTCTGTTACTCGTTGTTCTTGTGTTGGGTGTGCTTTTTTGGAGCATAAAAAGATGGCGCCAAAAGCCGGTGCTTACTCCGCAGGAGGCCTGTTTAAAGCGATTGCTTGGCATCAAAGCAAATGTGATGGAGGGAAATGATCATGATTTTGGGATGCTTGTTTCTAGCTTGTTGCGTGGTTATCTTGGGACGGTCTTTGGGCTCGCTGCCCCACGGCAAACGACAGAAGAGTTTCTTGCCTCACTCAGGGGTCATACCCGCTTTACTCAAAAAGAACAGAAATCGCTCGAAGCATTTTTAGTCCATTCTGATTTGTTAAAATTTGCTCATGGATCAGCCTCCCAAGAAGATCGCCTCTCCTTAATCCTTGCCGCAGAGGAGTTGATTTGTGGAGATCATAGTGGGCAGTCAGAAATTCCTAAGGAGGTTGTCAACGCATGAGCCAACTCATCGATCTCTTTCATACGGGTATAGGAGATTTTTCCTTTGCACATCCCTGGATGTTATTAGGCCTGCTCGTGCTACCAGTCTTAGCCTGGCTCAAAGGACGTATAGGAGGTACACCAGGTGTTTTGTTTTCCTCGATACAGAGTCTGATGAAGCTTGGAAGTCAACGTCGCTCTCGTGTCGGAGCCCTTCTTTCCTCGTTGTTTTACCTAGCAATGACGCTGCTCATTCTGGCACTCGCACGTCCTCAACGCGGGCAAACCATCAAACATATTAACGCAAGTGGGATTGATATCATGCTCGTCTTAGACGTTTCAGGCTCGATGTCCACAGAGGATTATACACTTGGCAATCAGCGAGCCAGCCGCTTGGAAGCTGTTAAGAAAGTCACGCAAGAATTCATTGAAGCTCGCCCTAATGATCGTATCGGTATTATTGCCTTTGCAGGTCGGCCCTATCTTGTGAGTCCCATCACACTAGATCACGACTGGCTCATTGAGAATTTGGATCGTGTTCAACTGGGGCTTGTTGAGGATGGGACTGCTATTGGCTCTGCCTTAGCCTCAGCAGCAGCACGGCTTAAAAATAGAAATGCTAAAACAAAACTCATTGTGCTTCTTACCGATGGAGCCAATAATGCAGGCAAAATCATGCCGTTGACTGCTGCAGAGGCGGCTAAGGCAGTAGGTATCAAAATTTACACCATTGGTGCTGGTAGCTCTGGTCCGGTATCAGTTCCTCTTAAGGATCGCTTTGGTCGTACCTTTTATCAAACAGTCATTTTTGATTTTGATGAAAAACTCCTCGCAAATATCGCAAGTATTGGAGATGGAAAATATTTTCGCGCTGCAGACTCTGCATCACTCCAGAAAACATTTCAAGAAATTGATCGCTTAGAAAAAACGAAAATTGAAATTGAAAAAAATATCAATCATCAAGATTTTTTCTGGATCTTGATTGTGCTTGGGACTCTTTTGCTCCTGACACAAACCATCCTCCTGCAAACACGATGGAGGCAAATTCCATAATATTGAAATATGATGCCAGCTGACTCCACGCTTCATTTTGAAAAGATCTTATGGCTCTGGGCGCTTCTCTTGTTAGTGCCGCTAGGGGGACTTTTTTTCTATGCCCAAAAAAAGAGAGAAGAGCTCTTATCTAAAATCATTGCAATTTCCTTAAGGGCATCCCTTGTGGGTCGTGTGAGTATGGTGAAGCGTTTTCTTCGCTCGCTCTTGCTTCTTGTTGCACTAGGATTGCTTGTAATTGCTCTTGCACAACCCCGCTTCGGTTATGAGGAGCGCTCGGTGCCTAGCTTTGGTCGTGATATCATGATCGCTATTGATACATCCAGGAGCATGCTCTCCAGTGATGTGACTCCTACGCGCCTTGCACGTGCCAAGCTCCTAGCCCAAGATTTTCTCGACTTGCTTCCCGGAGATCGTATTGGTTTGATCGCTTTTTCAGGCAGAGCTTTTTTGCAAGCCCCCATGACACTGGATCATAGTGCTGTTCGTGATGCCATTAATGAATTAGATACTAATGTCATTCCTAAAGGAGGGACCAATATTACAGAAGCCATTGAGCTTACTATCAAAGCCCTAGGAAAAGGAGAGGGAACACAACGGGCCCTGATCTTAATGAGCGATGGAGAAGATTTGGAGGGAGCCTCTCTAGATGCCGCAAAAGCAGCAAAAGAGGCCTCGATTAAAATCTTCACGATTGGTATTGGGTCACCACAAGGTTCTTTGATTCCTATTTTAAACTCACAAAATAAAAATGATTTTGTGCGTGATGAAACGGGGAAGCCGGTTCTTTCAAAACTTGATCTTGCCCGCTTACAGGAAATTGCCTCGCTCACAGGTGGTTTCTATGAGCCCTACGGAGCAGATGCTGCTAAGAACATCGTTCAAAAGGCAATACTACCTCTCTCTCCTGGAAATCAACAAAAAGAAACTATTCGTCGTCCTATTGAGCGTTATGAATGGCCGCTAGCAGCTGCTCTCCTACTGCTTGTCCTATGGTGGATTCTTAATGAAAAACGTCGTCTTCCTCGTGCAATGGTAGCGCTTGGGATCCTCGTTCTCTTTCCTCAGCTAGGACAGGCCACCCCAGGACTTAGCGAGTACAATCAGGGGAATTACAAAGCAGCACTCACGACTTTTGAGCAACAGTTAAAACAAGGAAATGCCTCGGACGAAGCGCGATTTGATGCCGGTGCGGCAGCCTACAAGCAAGGAGAGTACCAAAAGGCAATTGACTATTTTACAGGAGCCATGACCTCCTCGTCACCAAAGATTCAACAAGCGGCCACCTATAATCTCGCCAATGCGCTCGTGCGTCAGGGAGAAGGTCTCAGTGAGACAGACAAAAAACTCTCCGATTGGAAAAGCGCACTCGAGCATTATGACACGGTGCTCAAAGCAGATCCTAAAAACAAGCAGGCTAAAGAGAATCAAGCGCTCGTTAGAAAAATGATCGAAGATCTTAAAAAGCAAGAAGAGCAAAAGAAAAAAGATTCGAGGCAGGATCAAGATCAACAAAAAAAAGATCAACAACAAGACCCTCCGCAAGATCAACAAAAGAACTCGAGTAATACTGGACAAGGCAGCTCTAGCCAAGATCAACAAAAGAACAATCAAGACCCACAAAAGTCGGGCTCCAAAGAGAATAATTCTTCATCCCAAGATCAACAAAAGAGTGGAGATTCACAGCAATCTTCCTCGCAAAATGAGCCGTCTCCTTCTCCCTCAGGGCCTGCTAAAAGCGATAAGGATGCTTCTTCATCAGAGTCACAACAGGAAAAAAAGTCCATGCCATCCTCTGATCAAAAGCAGCAAGGGCAGCGACCAGGAGAGACCTCTTCGACAAATGGGCCGCAACAAACGCCAGGACAAGAGTCTCATAACATGAATCAAAGCCAATCTGCTCAAGCCAGCGGTTCTGCAAATACGAGCAATAGCACTTCTAAGAGCGAAGGTGCTCCAGGTTCTCCTCGAGAGCAAAAACAAGGTGCATTATCGGGAGGAGAAGATAAAGGCCTCGCTCCTGCGGGCATCGAAGAAGGAGAAGGAGGCATGATGTCCAAAGCTCAAGCAGAAGGAGTCCTTCAATCCATGAAGGATGAAGAGGAACAAGTGCGCTTTCAGCATCCACAAGCCTCTGAGGAAACGACCAAAGATTGGTGAACATCACAATGCAAATTTTATCATTAAACCGGATATTTCATAATGATCGTGACGAGAAGGCTGCGAAGGCTCATCGGGTAAGGCAGGTGATTCTGTGCACCGGAGCATCCTGTCCTTCATCACCATCGGGTTTTCAAAGAACTCTATTACTCATGACTTGCCTGAGACAGCGTCTCCTTCCCATCGTTCTTGGAAACCTCTTGTTCTTTATCAGTCCTCTTTTTGCTGCTTCAGATGTTCAAGTCTCCGCGGAACTATCACGTCATCGTGTGGCTGCTGGCGAAATTGTTCAGCTTGATGTGAAAGTTACCGGGGCTCAAGAGGCTGATGTCCCTCGTACGATCCCTGTCGATGGCCTTCAAATCAACCTTGCTGGTCAATCAAAACAAGTTCAGATGGTGAATCTGAGTGTTAGTTCCTGCTCACTCTATTCCTATATTGTGATTCCCCTGCGTACGGGAACCTTCACCATTCCTGCTATTGAAGTACGTGCGGATGGAAAATATTTTCGTACCCAGCCTCAGGAACTCATTATCGAGGGATCCTCCGCATCCTCTCGTTCAAGAGCACAAACACCTCTCTCCCCAAGTACCGCAGGCACCATGCCTTCCTCTGTGCAAACGTCTGCGAAAAACACATTGCCTAGCAATCATCAAATAGGCTTTAGTGAACTGAGTCTTTCAAAAAAACGACTTTACGTCGGAGAAGTCGTTCCAGCAGAAATTCGTTTTTATGTTGATGCTCGTTATAGTGCAGCACCTCGGCGAAATATTGATTTTAGCAACGAAGGGCTACTCGTCGAACGTCTTAGTGATCCGCTATCTAGCACTGAAGAACGTAACGGAATTCTCTATAATGTTGCTACTTTCCGCACGTTTGTCTCTGCCGTAAAACCAGGTCCTATTAACATTGGTCCTGCATCACTGGAGCTTGCCGTTGACCTTCCTATGGCAAGTCCTGCAGATATGCCAGATGTTTTTGCGCAATTATTGGGACGTTCAGGAGGAGTAACGCAGCATCGTTCCCTCACCTTAAAATCCAATCAAGTATCCCTAGAAGTAACGCCTCTTCCTGGTGAGGGACGTCCTGATAATTTTTCGGGAGCCATAGGTGAATTTAAAATGGATGCGATGGCATTACCTCAGAAATATAGCCTTGGAGATCCTGTTACCTTGGTACTCACCATTGAAGGAGATGGGAATATCAAGGCTATTGGTATGCCTCAACTCACAGGCACTGAGGGATGGAAAATTTATCCCTCGACAGATCGGATAGGAGAACCTGATGCTGCTGGTCTCCATGGAGTGAAAACCTTTGAGACATCAATGATCACGCAGGAACCAAAAACATCGACTCCCGGTTCCCTGTTTTCCTATTTTAATCCCACGACGGGAAAATATGTGACCTTAACAACCAAGCCTCAGGCCTTGAATATCATCCCCTCGACCACATCGCCTCTTCCATCTTCACCTGTGGCGACAAAGATCACAGCTGCATCATCTGCCAAAGCCCTTCCAAGCGGACCTCCTGCGCTTGCACCCAAAACACAACCCTTGAGCCATGAGTCCTTGAAATCTTGGCAACCACTCCTTTATCGTACCCAATATCTCATCGCTTCAGGGGTGCTTCTTGCGGTCCTTGTTTTTCTAACAGCGTATCTTGGAGTTGAGTGGTATGAAAAAAAAACATCCTTATTGCCTGAGCAACAACTCAAAAAACTATGGTCAGAACTTCAGGATGAGGAGCTCTCGCCACAGATATTTTTTAATAAAGCAGCCTTATACGCAGAACTATTATTAAAACAGGATCCTGCTCGCTTCGCTCAGCTTGAGGATATTTTCAAACGTCGTGATGAAATACATTACGGAGCTCGTGAGAGAGTTCTTCGTGCTCGCGAGCGGGCAAAAATTTTAGAAAAATTAACCGCTGCACAAAGCAGCGATCATTCATGATGAAATCTTCGATTCTTCTTTCCTTGATTCTGCTTGTCTGGGCAACAGTGGTGCCACCTATTCAGGGTGCATCCACGCACGAGCATTCCTTACAGTCTCATTCTATGGATTCTCCTGAAGGTTACTATAATGAGGCCCTAGTAGCAGAAACAGCAGGAAATCTTCCCAATGCCTCACTCGCCTTGCGTCGAGCTCTAGTCTTAAACCCTCAGTTTGCTCAAGCGAAAGAAAAACTGCATGATATCCTTGGAAAAATGGGGGTCCCAATTCAACAAACTTGGAGAACAAAACTCCTCTCGCTCTGTTCTCCTGATTGCCTTGTGCTTGTTGGCTCGTTCATAGGATGGGGTGCGGCTTTTTTAGTACTCTGGATTTTCTTTACGCGTTATTGCAGGCAAAAAAATTCAGAGAAAAAAAGAATGTTTGTCCTGGTAACCCTGAGTCTTGTGATCTGTGCATTAGGATGGGTTGTTGTTTTGCTTGGCACCATCATTGATCCGCGAAGAGAGGCATTTGCAAGTGTTGTGGTCATTACTCAAGAGAATATGAGCATAGGTAATACCACTAAGGAACCTCCAAAAGAAAAATTCGCCACCATAGCACTCAGATCAACGCCCATAGAAAATGGCCCCATCCTTGCACAAATCCCCGCAGGGACGCTTCTCTTCTTGGGCTCCACTCATGGTGTCTGGTCGTACGTCAAGATGGAATCAGGCCTGCAAGGCTGGATTGCTTCCTCAGCACTCCAGCCATTGGTGCCTCGTGCAAAGTGAATGATTGAATTCACCTTGGTGGCCAGGCCAGCCCCCAATCCTCATGCTCTAGAGTTAAATTTGGATTGTAAGCAGGATCATGATCTAAGAGCCATCCCCAGCGGTTGCGCATCGTTTCTATTTCTAGACGAGCTCGATGTTTCTTTGCAGGAGTAGTATCACCTTTTCGACTCTTGGATTCATGATGAAGGAGTCTTGCAAATGGCGTCCAAAGATTGAGGTAGCCGGCTGTTTGGAGTTTTAAACAAAAATCAACATCATTAAAAGCTACAGGAAGTCCAATTTCATCCATGCCACCAACTTCTTCATATAATTTTTTATGCACAGCCATGCAGGCTCCTGTGACGGCCGAGAAATTTTGAACAACCCGTGTGCGATTGCCAGCAACGGTGATACTTTCTTTGAAATATTTTCCTACATGTCCGGCGACTCCATTCACTTTCATAGGACCTGCAATGCCTAAGATCACTCCGGCATGTTGAATCCGACCATCGGGATAATAGAGCAAGGCTCCTACGGCTCCTATTTCAGGTCTGAGCGCATGAGAGACCATTTCGTGAAGCCACCTGGCATTGATCACCTCAACATCGTTATTTAAAAGTAAGAGGATCTCCCCTCGTGCTTCACGAACAGCATAGTTATTGATCGCAGAATAATTAAACTCTCCTGGGGTGTGGAGAAGACGGATGTTTTTTTTGGCCACTTGTGTTTCGTAGTAGAGCAGGAGGTCCTTGTCCACAGAATCATTATCCGCAATGAGAATTTCATAATGAGGGTAGTCCGTTTTTGCTTCAATGCTCTCTAAACACGCTTGTAAGATTTTTTTCTGATCACGATTAGCAATAATGATCGAGACAAGAGGTGGGGGAGAAGGCAAGGCATACTTCACATGCCAATGACCACCCGGATGAACGTTTTCAATCTCAAGAAACGCTCTTTTTTTCCGTCTCAAGTGATTTTCTAAAACACGCTTACTTGCTGCCGTAATATAGGGCTTCGCCGTGATCGATCGAGCCGTCGAATGACAAGAGATGCGCCAATGATAGAGAATTTTTGGAATATGAATGATTTGTTGAGCAGAGAGTTTTTCTGTGGCTCGAAGCACAAGATCCCAGTCTTGTGCTCCTTCAACACTGCTATCGAGCCCTCCTAACTCAAGGACTAAAGAGCGACGTAGCACACTTAAGTGGCAGCAATAATTGAGGCTTGTTAAGAGATCGGGATTCCAATCGGGCTTGAAAAAAGGATCGCAGCGCTGGCCTCGGGTATCAATTTTATCTTCATCCGTGTAGAGGAAGCTGGCATGAGGCTCTCTCACAAGTGCCATCACGACCTCGGCTAGGGCAGTGGGAGCAAGGAGATCATCATGATCCAAAAAGGCGACAAAGGTACTCGATGCAAGCGCAAGTGCATCGTTGGTTGTCGCAGCGATGCCTTGTTGCTTCTTGTGAAACGAGAGCTTCACACGGGGATCTCTTGCGTGAAGGTCACTCAGATAATCGATGATAGCCTGATTGCTCGAGCCATCATCGACAATACAAAGCTCCCAGTGCGGCCAAATCTGCTGCTCTAGAGAATCAATTGCTTCCTTTAAGAAACCTAGCGGGGGATTATAAACCGGAAGAATAATAGCAATTGTCGGTGCTAATAGGGGATCCAGTGTTTCTAAGGCGCCGCGGAGTTCTTCTTTCCTGCTATCCTTCTGAGGCTCATGACAAGCGATCCAATGACGATAGGTGCGATTTTTTAAATAATGATCCATCCATCTTTCGGGAATAGAAAAAAAATTAAAAAGGCGTTTCACGCGAGATGAGTCGAAAAATTTAAAAATCCTGGTCACTATTCCTTGAAGATCTCTAAATGTAAATTCACTTTTTTTGTGATGCTGGAAACAAATTCTCAAAGAAAAAAGAAAAAATCGCCTATTCTCATGGCCTTTCTTGTTTTTTTTGAGGACTCCTGATAGCCTCATGCTTTCATGAGTTCACCTGATCCATCTCCTAAGTACCGTCGTATTGTTCTTAAAATTAGTGGTGAGGCGCTTCGTGAACCCGGCAGCCACGACACGATTTCTCCACCCATTGTCCAACGCATGGCCCAGGAAATTGGACTTATTCGCAAGATGGGGGTTGAAATTGCGGTTGTTGTCGGAGGGGGTAATATCTGGCGTGGCCTTGCTGCAAGTCATCGCGGGATGAACCGTGCGACTGCTGATTACATGGGAATGCTGGCTACAGTCATCAACGGTATGGCTCTCATGAGTGCTCTAGAAGAACTCGGATTTTCTACACGCGTGCAAACCGCATTGCATATCAACCATGTTGCAGAACCCTTTATTTTACGCCGTGCTTTACGCCACCTGGATAATGGTCACATTGTTATCTTTGTGGCAGGGACAGGGAATCCTTTCTTCTCCACGGATACAACAGCTGCTCTGCGTGCTAATGAAATAGGAGCTGAGATCATTCTCAAGGCCACTAAAGTCGACGGCATCTATGATTGTGATCCTCTACAAAATCCTGATGCCAAGAAATTTGATCGTATTACCTTTATTGAGGCATTAAAAAGTCGCTTGAATATTATGGATTCTACGGCCTTTAGTCTCTGCATGGACAATTCCATGCCCATTGTCGTCTTTAACATGTCAGAACCTAACAATATCATGCGTGTGGTTTGTGGAGAACAGATCGGAACGCTAGTAAGCAACAACAAATAAAAAATATGAGTGCAAAGGAAATTTTATCAAAAGCAGAAGGAGAAATGGAAAAAATGATCGAATTCATGATGCATGAATTTGCAGCCATCCGTACAGGCAAAGCCTCTCCGATGCTTGTAGAATCGATCGATATTCACACCTACGGGAGTAGTATGAAGCTCAAGCAACTCGCCCTCATCACAAGCCCGGAGTCTCGCCTTCTAGTCATTCAGCCCTTTGATACGGGTACCTTAAAGGATATTGAAAAAGGCATTCTAGAAAGCAAAGTGGGTATAACACCCCTCATTGACGGAAAAGTTATCCGACTTCGCATCCCTGAACTAAGCGAAGAGCGCCGCAAGGATCTTGTCCGCACCATTGGCAAACTTGCTGAAGAGGCACGGGTAAAAATTCGTTCCAGTCGCCGTGATGCTATTGAAATTGCCAAAAAACTTGAGAAAGAGAGCAGTATGACCGAGGACGAACTCATCCGTCTTGAAAAAGAGATTCAAAAAATCACTGATAAATATGTTGCCGACATTGAATTGCATGTGAAGCACAAGGAAGCAGAGCTCATGACGATTTAGAACACACCACTTGTGTGTGGACTCACTGTATGAATTTTATCCAAGACCGACCTTTCTCCTTCGCGTTGCGGATTGCTTGCGCTATACAGGTTTTTCACCGAGCTTTGCTCTTAGGGTCTCTCGTTTTCTTTGTGGGAGCAGCACAACATTCGTTTGCTCAAGAAAGTAGCCTGTTTAAGAATCCCACAGAAACTGTTCAGAGTAGTACTCGATCAACTCATCCTATAGGAGCTTTTCATAGCGTGGTCACTCCTGCACCCGATGTTGCATGGAAAGCAGGCAATCAGATAGAGCATCTGAGTTCGCTCAGAGGCAAGCCGGTGCTCATTCTTTTTACTGATACCCCACTCAATCATACATTGCGCCATCAACTTAGAGAGCTCAAAAGTCGCTACGAGTACATGGCTGCTCATGGATTGATCTGCGCTGTCGCTTTCACTCAAGAGATAGGTTCTGTTCCTTCTAATATTCCTTTTGTTACCCTCCTGCATGGAGAGAGTTCAGCAAGAGCTTATGGTGTCTCGCACAACTTTGGAATAGCCCTCCTAGGAGCTGATGGAAACCTCGATTGCTTAAGCACACATCCTCTTTCTGGTCAACGTATTGCTGATTTAATGGATGCTTCATACACGATTCAAGAAACTCTCAGGAAAGAGTAATCATCATTGACCATCATGATACATTAACATATGTATCCCTCTCAATTTGCAATTTATCAATTCAGTCGAAAGGAAATCTATGATCTCTCAAATATTTTCTAATTCAAACATTTTGATTTATTCTGTTGATACAAAATTCAGCAGATAAAAATCATTCAAGGATTAGTTTTTTTATCCTGGGTATCACTTCCCTCTGAGTACATAGTCTTTAATTCTTCAACCTAATATTGCGAGTTGATCTTTTAAGCAATCATTAATGTCCTCTGAACTTGCTATCTCTGTTACAAACGTTTCTAAGGCCTACACGATCTGGCGTGATCCGGCAGCACGACTCAAACACCCTCTTTTAAATCTTGCTGGAGAGTTATTTCCTCCACTTCGTAAAAAAATTGATACGAAACTCGATGGCCTCTGCAGCGAGTTCTACGCATTGCGTGACATCTCCTTTGAGGTAAAAAAAGGGGAATCCGTTGGTATTATTGGACGCAACGGCTCGGGTAAATCAACCCTCCTCCAGATCATTGCTGGAACCCTCCAACCCACCAGTGGTTCTGTCACAGTCCATGGCCGTGTCGCAGCCCTCCTGGAACTCGGAAGCGGCTTTAACCCAGAATTTACCGGCCGTGAAAACGTCTACCTCAACGCCTCCATCCTCGGGCTCACCCACCAAGAAACCGACGCCCGCTTCCCAAAAATCGCGGCCTTCGCCGATATCGGTGACTTTATCAACCAGCCTGTAAAAACCTACTCAAGCGGTATGGTGGTGCGGTTGGCCTTTGCGGTTCAATCCATGGTTGATCCCGATGTACTTATTGTCGATGAGGCTTTAGCCGTAGGAGATGCCAAGTTTCAGGCACAATGTTTTGAACGATTAAGACAGCTTCAAAAACGAGGAACAAGTATTCTTTTAGTAACTCATTCTAGCGAAGATGTCATCAAACATTGTTCTTCTGCAATACTTCTTGATCACGGAGAGCAACGAGTTGTTGGTGCATCAAAGCATGTTGTGCACTGTTATATGGATCTCATTTTTGGGAAAAAAGAAAAAACCATCAATACAGATACAGTCTCTTCAACTTTAAATTGTTCTGAATCCATTTTTAGGAATTCCTGTTTATTAAGCCAACACGAAGATGTTTTTTCCACACGAAGTGGGTATAATAAGCATGAATATCGATGGGGTGACCAGGCAGCAACGATCTTAGACTACTTATTAGAGGTAGACGGCGAAGACTATCCTTCATTAATAGAAAGTGGTAAAGAGATTAAGTTGCTTGCCTCCATAAAATTCAACACACTATTAAATCGACCTATTATTGGTATTAATGTTAAGACTAAAGAAGGCATTACTGTCTATGGTACCAATTCTGAATTACTAAATATTGATAGCATGGTCAATGTGGGTCAAAAAGAGTCTATTTTACAAATAGACGTTTGTTTCATAGGCAGGCTTACTCCAGGTGACTATTTTATTTCTTTAGGTGTCGCTACTAGTAATGGTAGTGAAATTATCCCCCATGACCGACGTTATGACTCTATCCATTTTCAAATAATTGCTAAAAATCCCTTTTTAGGTTTAGCAGATTTAGATTTAAAAATGGCCGTAGAGACAATAAACCAATGATAACTCTTTTAGAACAAGCGGGCTATTCCTTTAATAAGGAGCTAAAAATATGGTCATTACCGTGTTATGAAGGTATTAACTATAGTGATGGAGATGAAGTAGAGCAACGCATAGAGACAATAATAGCACAAAGCGAAGATGTTTCTCTGCATTCTCAAGAATTATTACAAAGCTGTAATGATTGGCCTTCTCTTTACCATTTAAGTAAAATACGCACAAATATCTTACGCCCTTTTGACCACCTCTTACAAGGAGCTGACGTGTTAGAGATAGGTGCTGGATGTGGTGCAATAACGCGTTATTTAGGAGAATGTGGAGCCAATGTACTAGCGCTAGAAGGAAGTCTAAAAAGAGCCGCTATTACAAGGGCTCGAACTCGAGATTTAGAAAATGTCACCCTTTTAGCAGAGAATTTCAACCAGCTACCTTCCTTTCATCGGTTCGATATTATTACGCTCATTGGTGTTTTAGAGTATGCTAACCTTTTTATGGAGGGAGAAAATCGACCACTTGCTATGTTACAACATGCAAGATCATTGCTAAAGCCCCATGGAAAATTAATTATTGCCATTGAGAATCAGCTTGGATTGAAATATTTTGCAGGTGCTCCCGAAGACCACATAGGGAAAAAAATGTACGGAATTGAGGGACGCTATAAAAATAATCATCAGCCCGAGACATTCGGAAGGACTGTGCTTAAAAATATGCTGGATGATGCAGGTTTAACGTATCAAGAGTGGTTGGCTCCTTTCCCAGATTATAAATTTCCCATTTCTATTATTACCCAACAGGGAATGATCAACGAAAATTTTGATGCTTCTGCTCTTGCTTGGCAAAGTGTAAAAAATGATCCGCAATTATCTTTTGATACAAACTTTTCCCTGGAGCTTGTATGGCCTCAAATTATCAAAAACCAATTGGGATTGGAGCTCTCCAATTCTTTTTTGATTATTGCCTCTCCGACTGGAGATAAGGTCCTTGATGAATCAATCTTAGCTTATCATTATAGTACAGGAAGAGCTCAACCTTACTGTAAGAGCACTATATTTAGGCATATTACTGACGAATATATTCTTATTGAACATGAAGGGAATAGTGAAACAAAAAATAATCCTGTTGAAAAAAAGGATGAACTCATAAAATTTACACTTCCCCAACCAACAAAGTATACTTTAGGAGAGCCTCTTTCCTGGGAACTCATCAAAATATTAACACAAGAAGAATGTTCTTTCAGTGATATCGCCCATTTTATTAAAAGGTATCTTCTTTTACTTTCGGAATTACTTTACTCAGAAAATATAGAAATAAGTGAATTTTCACCTTATACTATAATTCCAGGCTTCTTTTTGGATGCTATCCCACAAAATATTATTCTTACTAAAACGGGATCTGCTATTTTTATTGATAATGAATGGAGTTTAAATGAACCATTAGAACTAGGGTATTTGTTATTTAGATTATTATATACTATTCCAGAACACACTAGAAGAGCTTTTATTTCTATGGAAGGTCAAGAATTCATCTATTCTGCTCTAGAAGCATTCACTCCAGGACTGTTAACTCATTCTGATTATCAACGCTATTTTGAACTAGAGCAAAAATTCCAAAATATCGTTGCTTCCTGCGTTAAAAAGCCATTGTTATCTTGGGATATAACTAGTGAAGATTCAAATGCTAGCAAAAAAAAACATGAGACAGAAATTCAAGTAAAAGGTGAGCTAAAAAATTTAGTTAAAGTAGAACAAAAAACAATGCTATCTCAGGAAAAACTAAAAGATCAAACAGATCGATATTATTTTGAGGTAATAGCAAAAGAAGAAAAAATTAGAGATCTTGAAAAAATAGTTTTAAATAAAAATAATAAAATTACTGAGCTGCAAAAAAACAAAATAATAAATTTTATTAGTAACATAAATAGTAAAATAGTTTTTTTTGAAATAGCCTGGAGTGGCCTATTCGATAAGAAATGGTATTTAGAACAAAATCCTGATGTAGCTTTAAATAAAGAGAATCCAATTCTTCATTACATATACTTTGGAGCTCAAGAAGAAAGAGATCCTCATCCTAACTTTAATACAAAGTGGTACTTAGATAATAATCCTGATGTTGCTCAATCTTCACTTAACCCACTTTATCACTATATTAAATTTGGCAAAAAAGAAGGTCGAAAATTAAGTGGGGCATTAATTAAAAAAACTATAAACATATCAGACTGCCTGCCATCAAAATATAGGGATCCAAATTTTGACCTAAACATTAAAGTATCTGTTATTATTCCAGTTTATCTAGGGTATAAAGAAACAAGAAAGTGTATTGAATCAGTTGTAAAAAACAGTGGAAAGTTACTTAACGAAATTATTGTTATAAATGATTTTTCTAGGGATAAGAATATTGAAGAATATCTAAACGGTCTTTCATATCAAAAAAAAATAAGATTAATAAATAATAAAAAAAATGAAGGATTTATTGCATCTGTAAATATTGGCATCAAGGCAGCAGGTGAAGATGATGTTGTGATATTAAATAGCGATACCGAAGTTCCTCCTAATTGGTTAAAACGACTTGCTGGTCATGCTTATTTATCTGAAAAAACAGGAACCGTAACACCATTTTCTAACGATGCAACAATCTGTAGCTGGCTCTCAACAGATGGAACAAAAATGCCAGAAGAATTATCGCTTCATGAAGTTGACGACGCTTTTTTTAGTACTAATAATGGAAGACAGATTTTAATTCCCACTGCAGTAGGATTTTGCATGTACATAAAACGAGACTGTTTGAAACAAGTAGGACTATTAGATGAAGTATTATTTGGAAAAGGTTATGGTGAAGAAAATGATTTTTGCATGCGTGCAACAAATTTAGGATGGAATCATATACTGGCGTGTGATACATTTGTGTTTCATCAAGGAAGTTTAAGTTTTGGTAAAGAATCTCCATACAAAATAAATGCGCTGAAAATACTTACAACTAAATATCCAGAATACAATAATTTAATAAGAAAACATATTTTGGAAAATAAAGCAGTTGGTGCACGTATTGCTCCGATAGCCCATTTAATAAAAAAAACAAAAAAAACAAAAGCTCTTATAGTAACTCACTCTTGGGGAGGGGGAACACAAAGGAATGTAGATGAAATAATAAAAAAGGGGCAACAAGATTTTGTGTACGTTGTCCTTACTAATAAAGAAAATGAAGTTACTATTACAATTCATATTTGGAATTTAAAAATTTCTGTAGGGTTTACGCACTATTCTGAAGATGAATTAGTAAAGTTTCTTCAGTCATTTGGATTGAATATTATTCATATACATCACAGTATCGATCTGAATATTAATTTAAAAAATATTGTAAGAAGACTTAATATACCTTTTGATTTTACTGTACATGATTATTATACAATCTGCCCTAAAATAAATTTAGTAGAAGATGAGATGTATTGTGGTGAGTTTTCCATTGGTCAATGTAATAACTGTATTAAAAAAAATTCAAAAAAGTACAAAACTAATATTCAAACATGGAGAAGAAATAATAGCTGGATGATAAAAAATGCAAAAAATGTTTTCTGTCCTTCTTTTGATGTACTAAATAGAATAAGTAGATACTATAAAAAAGCTAATTATATAATTAAACCACATGACGAATTTTATCTTGATAATAATTTTAAATACACAAAAAAAATAAAAAAAAATAAGATTTTAAGGGTTGGTCTAATAGGAGCGATTCCTTCATTAAAAGGAAGAAATATTTTAGTTTCTGTTGCAGATAAGCTAAGTATTAATGAATATAAATTTATAGTAATAGGATTTTGCAGTCCTCCAATTCCTAAAGAGCTTTCAATAGTTGAGGAAACAGGAAAATACCATGATAATGATCTTAAAATATTAATTGATAAATCAGACTTAGACGTTGTGTGGTTTCCAGCTCTATGGCCTGAAACCTACAGTTATACACTTTCTGCAGCAATTGAAGCCAGATTGCCAATTATTGCTACTAAATCAGGTGCATTTATTGAAAGACTTCAACACCGTCCATACTCATGGCTTGTTGAATTATCAAATAATCAAGATGCTTGGATTGATTGTCTAAAACTGGTAAGGGCACAAATTATTATAAATTAAATAGACTAAAATATTTGAATGAAAAAACCTTGAAATATAGTAAAATAACTTACACCTTACAATAAAGATGGAGTAAGATGGAAGGATGTATTACTATCCTGAAGTATTAAGAAAAAAAGTAGTTAGTTATGTAGAGGAAGGGAGAGGAACAGCAGTGGAAGCAAGTAAGCTTTACCAGGTAAGCTTTAAAAGCGTCTACAACTGGATCAAACAAAAAAGAGAAAAGGGATCTCTTAAACCTAATAAGCCAAGTTCAACAAGGCGTCGTAAAATTAATAAAGAAGATCTTAAAAAGTATGTTCAAGAACATCCTGACCATTACTTGAGAGAAATAGCAGTTGTATTTAATGTCAGTAGTGGAGCGATTTTCAAAGCACTGAAGAACATGCAGATTACTTTGAAAAAAAACTCTACTTTACAAAGAAAGAGAGGAGAAGCAGCGCAAAGAGTTTCAAGAAAAAATAAAAAGCATTGCTAAAGATCGGCTTGTTTTTATTGATGAAAGTGGCATTGATACTTTTTTTTCCCGTAAATTAGGTCGTTCATTACGTGGGGATAAAATATATGGAGAGACTTCTGGAAGACGATATACTCGTCAGAGCTTTATTGCTGCTAAAGTTGGATCACGAATTATCCTAAAAACGTAAATGGAAGTAGCAAATCTAACGCAATATACTCGGCCTCAACTTGCTTTTTTAAATCGGCGTGCGCACCATCCAGGTGCGCTACACGCTTTTAAAAAACAACCTGAGACCAAGTCTTTACGCCATATTTACCATTTTCATTCACGTTTTTAGGATGATCGTGCGGCTGCGATTCCTTTTGATGCGAATACTATGGGTCGGATGAATCGATTGGAGGCTGCGCGGCAGTTTGGGGATGGAAGCCAACATGGAAGAGTAAAGAAATTTTAGAAGAGATCGCCAAGCAGGCAGAAGCGCATCCGGAGTAGCTAGAGTTATCAGCTCCTTTTTAACCCTACTAATTGCCCTGAATTTGTTTCAATAATTCCTTGGACTTCTTGAATGTTGAGGTTGGCAAGCTCAGCAATTTTCTCAGCCGGTAACCCAGAGCGATGAAGATTCAAGATGATTTCAGCTTTTGCTTGAGCAAGGCCTTGAGCGATTCCCTCTGCTTTTCCCTGAGCGATTCCCTGAGTGACTCCCTGGGAAAGGCCATCATAGAAAGAGGATTCCAGTCTGCTGCGTGAAATTCTAATGTCACCAATATAGCGGTCATAGGCAGAGCGCTCTTCTTGTGAAAGGTGGAGAAGCGTTAGTTTTTCTCCTGCTTCTTTAATTCCTTTTGCTTGAAATTCAGGTCGTACCTCAGCTTCTTTCAACGCATAAACCCATTCATCAAGAGTACTTCTAATTTTCAAATCAAAGCCACTAATCTTCAGAAGATAATATTCTGGAAAGATGTTCGAAAGATGATTGATGTGGGATGGGTAATGTTCTTTTTCCTTATCACTTAGCTGAAGCGTATCTTTTTTATGAATACCCTGAAACTGTGTTATTCCATGGTAGATGTCATCATCTTCATGAGTAACATTCGAATAGATGATTGCGACAATAATAAGACGTAGACCACGTTCCAAACTCGCTAATAGAGATGTCCTGCCAGGAGTCTCCGGCGCGCAGAACCGGAGTGTACGTGTGGTACTCGAGGATTTGAGCACCGGAGCGACACCGCAGGACGCTCTATGAGTAGAGTTTCGAGCGTGGTCTAAGAAGTCCCACTTGACGCTCGCACCGAACTTCAATAATGACTTTTTCTCCATTACCAAGCTGAGCTAAAACATCAACACGGTTAGATTTATCCTTAGAATGATTTTTATTGGATTCGCTTTCTAAAAGAGATTCGATGGTAACATCTGTGAGAAGTAATTCTGATAAAAAGCCCGCCAGGATAGGAAAATTTGCCTTCTGACAAAGAAGGGTCTTAATAGCCTAATCAAATTGAACTAACTTTTTTGTTTCCGATTTCATAGGACCGGGAATTATGGCAACCTCTCTCCATCATTGTCAATTTGAGAATATTTGTATCTAGCCCGGATATATTTATATTTGTCGTTAAATTAGCACTCAAAGCAATCGTGTGTGGGTACTTCTAGAAAGTAACTTTATGTTTATTTTAAAAAAAAGTTTAGCCGTTGTGAATATCAGAGATGTATCTTTCTCGAATGAATTTTAGGAGATTTTACTGGTTCTTTTTAGCGCTAACTACGTTATTGTTGCCTTAATTACTTTGTTAACAGCGCTCTATGAAGCCTGGTTAATCAAAAAAATCCTCTGTAAAAAATCCTAAAATTCACCATCAAAGGCACACAAAATCTGAAAGCTGTTTTCAAACAAAAATATTCCTGGTTTTTTTCTTTTTTAGCATTAGGACTCATTCTTCTAGGGCTCAAGTTTCTCCTGATTGCTCACTACGGAAGTACCATTCCTTACTGGGACGAGTGGGATATGGAGGCGGCCAATTTATATCAGCCTTTTCTTGAGGGAACATTGATGCTGGGTCAGCTTGTGGCGCCTCATAATGAACATCGCGTTGTGACTACGCGGTTGTTGGCCTTGCTGTTGTTGAAGATCAATGGTCTTTGGAATCCCCTTCTTGAGATGATTGTTAATGCACTCGTGCATGTAGTCACGATTCTTGCTGTAGCGGGTTTGCTCTTATATGCTCTTGGAAAGAGGGCTGCAGGACCGTTGCTTTTTTTTGGACTAGTTCTCTTTTCACTTCCTTACGGGTGGGATAACACGTTGACTGCGTGTAATACACACTTTTACTGTGTCCTCCTTTTTTCAGTGTTCACGCTCTTTTTGCTGATTGAGAAAACAATCTTCACTCCTCTTTGGTCTCTGGGACTCTTTGCAGGAGTGTTGGCATTTTTCTCGTTAGCTTCTGGAATTTTTGCACTAGCGGCGGTCGCTGCTGTTTTTGGAATTCAATATTTTCTAAGCGTAGATCGTTCTTGGAAAAAAGCCATTGTGACCCTGGCTCTCATGCTTCTTGTCCTTTTGGGAATTGTCTTCACACCTTCGATTGCTGGGCACGTAGCTCTCAAGGCGCATTCCATCAAGCAATTTTTAGCAGCTTTTATCAATCTTATGAGTTGGCCGCTCCCTGGGAATGTCTTTTGGTTTCTTGTGAGAAATGCTCCTTCACTTTTTTGCTGTGGGGCTCTTTTTTTCGTACGGCCCCAAGTCAATGATCGAAGATGGTTTTTACTGGGAGTAATTATTTGGACATCTGTTCAAGGTGCTAGCATTGCCTACGGGAGGGTGGACGGATATTTGGCATCACGTTATTTGGATCTTTTTGCGTTTTCGGTGCTGATCAATTTTGCTTGTTTGCTGGATCAAGATTCTATGAATAATCTTTTTCAAAGAATCATTAAAGCTGTATGGACAGCTCTTATGCTCGTAGCACTCGGATGGTATTGCTGGAAAAATGTTCCTCAGCAGCTCGCAGAAAAAAAACGAATCACGATTGCTCAGACCCTTAATGTCCAGAATTATCAACGTTCGGGGGACATCAATGATTTGAAAAATAAACCATTTCAAGAAATTCCTTATCCTGATCCTACTCGCCTGGCCATGATTCTTTCTTCTCCAACGATTCAAAAAATATTACCAACGAGTATTCAACAATCTGCAAATGGAACTTCTGTTTCTGTTGGACGCCTCGATGGGGTTGTTGATTGGGTGCTCTCCCATGCACTTCTCTTCATCGTATTGGGAGTCGTGATTGCGCTCATGGCCCTCCTTTGTTAACGTCCCTCATTATGAAAATCATTGTCACCGGAGGATCTGGTTTTATTGGAAGTAACTTTATTAGGCAGGCGCTAGCGCGTTCCGAGGTTACTAGTATTCTCAATATCGATCTTTTGACCTATGCAGGGAATAAAGATAATTTGACCTCGATAGAAAATGATCCCCGTTATCGCTTTGTACAGGCTGATATTGCTGATGGTGTGATGATGGAAAGTATCTTTGCCCAAGAAACAGAGCGCGCAGGAAGGCCGCTAGCAGCCGTGCTCAACTTTGCTGCCGAGTCGCATGTCGATCGGAGTATTACGAGTCCCCATGATTTCATCCACACGAATGTGTTAGGAACGAGTATTCTTCTTGTGGCGGCACGGAGGCATGGAGTGAAGCGTTTCTTGCAAGTTTCGACCGATGAAGTTTACGGTTCACTCGGTGAGACTGGGAAATTTTCTGAGACCACGTCGCTCCATCCCAATTCGCCCTACTCGGCTAGTAAGGCTGGAGCTGATCTGCTGACGTTAGCCTCTCATCACACTTACGGCCAGGAGGTCGTGATCACGCGCTGTTCGAATAATTACGGCCCATATCAATTTCCAGAAAAATTAATTCCCTTGATGATCATCTCAGCATTGCATGATCAGCCGTTGCCTGTTTATGGAGATGGTCTTCAGGTGCGTGATTGGATTCATGTTGAAGACCATTGTGAAGCCCTTTGGCAGGTGCTAACGCGTGGGCAAAGCGGTGAAGTCTATAATATCGGGGCGGATACCGAGCGAACAAATATCACACTTGTTCATGAAATTTTATCCTATCTTAAAAAACCGACTTCTCTCATCGCCTATGTTACTGATCGCTTAGGTCACGATCGTCGGTATGCCATTAATTCTTCGAAGATCCATCATGAGCTAGGCTGGAAGCCTCGCTTCGAGCAGACCGAAGGATTTGTCTCCACCATTGAGTGGTACCTTAACCATGAGTCGTGGTGGAAACCTCTCTTTAAAAAATAGGTTGATGCAGCAGGTAATTGGTATTAATCGGGTCTAAAAACTATCCATAAGGATGCATCATTTTTCAAATTGCGAGTTAAGAACGAACTTTCCTGGACAAAGGCCCAGGATTTTTGTGTTAGGTGCTTGGGGACGTCTTGGGATGACTCTTGTTCGCGAATGGAAAAATTATTTTCCTAATCATGAAATCATTGGTTTGGGGCGTCGAGAAATTGATTTTGAACATCCCCAAATAGCGCTTCAGGCGATGAAGGCTTATGAAGTGAAACAAGGAGATATCATCGTTAATAGTGCAGCACTCACGGATGTTGATCACTGTGAGAGAGAGCCCTTGCTCGCGACAACCATTAATGCAATCACCCCAGTGCTCTTGGCAAATTTAGCAACAGAAGAGGGTGTACGTTTTATTCATTTGAGTACCGATTATGTTTTTGATGGCAGCTTAGAGAGACCTTACCGTGAGACCGATATGCCGGCTCCTTTGAGTCACTACGGAGTGAGTAAATTAGCGGGTGAAGAGGGAGTCTTAAGCTCCTCGGCACATCATGTTGTGGTGCGTGTTTCGTGGGTTTTTGGACCGGATCGTCCGAGTTTTATTGATAAGATTATCCAACGCGCCTTGAACTTCAGAGACGCTGCCGCCATTGCTGATAAAATTTCCTCTCCCTCCTACACACATGATTTAGCAAGATGGCTGACACTCTTTTTAAAAAAAGAAACTAGAGGAGGGATCTATCATCTTTGCAATAGCGGACCTTGTTCCTGGCGTGACTATGGAGAATATGCCTTGCAATGCGCTGCACGTCAGGGAATGCCGGTCTTAACAACTTCGGTAGCATCTCTCCAATTAGCAGAGATGAAAAATTTCCATGCAAAGCGTCCTGTTCAAAGTGCACTTGATACGACAAAGTTTTCTACAATGCTAGGCAGCCCGCTGCGTCCATGGCAAGAAGCAGTCGAGGAATATATTGCTTTGATGAGCAAAAAAGATTCGGCCTAAAATGCAATTGTTCGACTTAGAAACGAGGCTTCTAATGCTGCCGCATCGGCAAGCGTATCAACACCACGAGAGCGGTGCTTGGTTGTGATCACACGAATAGCGATGCCATTTTCTAGAGCACGTAACTGTTCTAATTTTTCTGAACATTCTAAAGGGGAGGGAGGATAGCTCACAAAGCGTTGTAAAATATCTTTTCGAAAACCGTAAACGCCAACATGGATTAATGGGTTGATAGCAGATTGTTTATCTGAAGTGTCTCGATGAAATGGAATCGGAGCACGAGAGAAGTAGAGAGCATCTTGTTTGTGATTTAGGACAACTTTCACAATATTAGAATCATGGTGATCGCATTCCTGAGGCAGAGGTGTGGCTGCAGTGATCATTTCTAAGTCTGGTTCATCACGCATGGAGCCCGCTAATTCATCGATAAGTCTTGCATCAATGAGAGGCTCATCTCCCTGGACGTTGATCCAATGAGAGGGCAAAGGCTGCTTGGTATTTTTTCCTAATAAGCGAGCCACTTCAGCCATGCGGTCGGTGCCTGATTGATGGTCACAGGAAGTCATGATGACGGTGGCTCCAAATTTTTCCGCAACTTCTTGAATGCGCTCGTCATCAGTGGCAATGATAATCTTTTGAATCAAGCGTGCTTTACAACAGCGCTGCCAGACATGTTCAATCAACGGGCGTCCTGCAATCTCATAGAGCATCTTACCCGGAAAACGCGTTGATCCCCAGCGTGCAGGAATCACAACAATGGTTGAAAAAGGCGCATCAGGCATAAGGTATCGGCTATGTCAGAGGACGTGAAAAAATAGATTATAGGTACATTGCAAAGAGGTATCAAAAGAAATGATCCATCTTGTCGTCTATTACTCAAGGGTTGAAATGCGCACCTTGGCGATCTTGATATGAAGGGCGTGTGCGGCAATGTGAAGAAAATCCTCTGAGGTGTCTGTGAGTAAAACTTCTAGATGACTCGGAGCTGCTTCCTGCTTAGACAAATGATTTTTTTCTAACAGTGATTGGACGGTCATGGCGCAGTTCTCTGCAGAATCAACAAGAATGACATCGGGGCCAATGATATTTGCAATGAGTTTTTTTAGTAGAGGATAATGCGTGCATCCTAGGACAAGCGTATCGATCCCTTGTAAGAGCAAGGGTTCTAAATAGCGCTCTAACACGCGACGTGTAATCTCATCCTCAAAAAGCCCTTCCTCTACAAGTGGCACGAGTAAGGGGCAGGCGGAGGATAGGACATGGGCGTTTGGGGAAAATCGATAGATGGCTTCTTGGTAGGCCTGACTCGTAATGGTAGCACGTGTGCCAATAACACCAATCCTGCCATTGCGTGTTGCTTTGACTGCTGCGGAGGCTCCTGGCTCAATGACTCCGTGGATTGGCAGTGAATAGAAGTTTTTTAATGTGGGGAGGGCAAGAGCTGATGCGGTGTTACAAGCAATTACAATCATCTTTGCTTTCTCTGCTAAAAGAAGAGTAGTGATTTCCTGGCTGTAGCGTGTCACGGTTGCTTGGCTTTTGCCTCCGTAGGGCACACGTGCTGTATCACCAATATAAATAATATTTTCATGCGGAAGGTGTTTTTGTAATGCTGCCACAACAGTAAGGCCTCCAATGCCTGAATCAAAGACACCGATCGGATGATGGGAGACGTCGTCTCGCAATGGCATATGGCAGATGTGATATGGTTGTTGATTCATGAAAAGCGTACAGCTAATAATCCAATTTTTTTAGAAAAAGTTATTCATGATGATCAAGTATCTAAGGGATTTTTTGTGCCTCTGCACTCGGCGGGAATCGAACCCACAACCTCTGCCTTCGGAGGGCAGCGCTCTATCCAGTTGAGCTACGAGTGCGGTATTTCTTGGGGAATAAGACATCCATTTTTGTGGACACAGAAGGGCTATTAGCCGCAAAAAATCTTTGCAACCCAAGGAATGATAGAGGATGCTTACTGACTCTTCATCACGCAAGATTTTTAGAATACTTTTATGTCTCAAGTAAAAAAACACCACTTAATTGTTACACCAGATGATGGCATTGAGCCATTCCAAGAAGCACTGAGAAGTGCAAAAAAGAAACTGGATATTAAAATGTTTCAATTTACAGAGCCGCGTCTCATGGAGGAAGTCGTAGCCGCGCATCGTCGGGGAGTAGCCGTTAGAGTCATGCTCAATCCTTCAAGATTTACAGGAGAGCATGATAATGATGAGGCATTTGTTTTTTTAAAAAATGCCTCTGTGCCTGTGAAGGAGACCAATCCCGCATTCCCTATTACGCATGAAAAGTCGATGGTTATTGATGATGATAAAGCATGGATTATGTCACTAAATTGGGCTCCCAAATATTTTGGCGAAACACGCGATTACGCTTTGGTCAGCACGGATCCTCTGGAAGTTCAAGAAATAGAAGCGTGTTTTGAGGCTGACTGGAAGCGTCTTGAGTTCGAGCCACCTGTTCTCTCTAATCTGACGTGGAGTGTGGGAACATCGCGTGAGTCGGTGATTCATTTTATTCGCTCAGCTAAGGAATCACTTTTCATTCAACATGAAAAATATGTGGATGCTCCTGTGATTGAGGCCTTGTTAGAGGGGAGGGTAAAACGCAATCTGACCATTCATGCGATGGGACTGCCTGTTCATTCCTTGCGTGACTTCTATCGGATCGAGGGAATTGCTGGATTGCGCCTTCTTGCTGATCTAGGCATTCATGTGCGTAAACTTCATGGCATGCACCTTCATGCCAAGCTCATGATTGCCGATCAAAGACGAGCTCTTTTGAGTTCCTTTAATTTCTATCCGAAATGCTTCAATGAACGTCGTGAATTAGGAGTCTTCTTTGATGATCCAGAGATTATCTCACGTCTTGTGGAAACCTTTAAAAAAGATTGGAAAAACTCCAAGAAAATCGACCTTTCCGATGAGGGTATTCAAGCTGACCTGGAGGCAGCTGAGGCCAAGAAGAAGGAAAAAATACTTGGGTCTCATGGAAAATATTCAGGCTAAGTAAAAAAAGCTCCATGACCACATAATCAGGATAACACGATGAATGATCAACATGAAGAGCGCAGTCTCTCATCACAAGGTAGAAATATTTCTCTTGGTCAACTTGCAAAATTATTTGTCTTTATCAGTCTCACGAGCTTTGGTGGTGGGGCAACGGCTTATATTCGACGTATTATTGTTGAAAATAAAAAATGGTTGACCAACGAAGAGTTCTTTTCTGGACTCGCGCTTGCGCAGCTCCTTCCAGGGGCTAATGTCGTTGGGATCTCGCTCTATATAGGCAATCATCTTCGTGGTATTCCAGGGGCACTCATTGCTGCATTTTGTCTCATTCTGCCTGCATCGATGATTTTTTTTGGATTAGGATTTCTTTATTTTTATATAGGGGAGCTGCCTTCTATAGAAATAATGCTAAAAGGAGCGGGAGCAGTCGCCTGCGGCTTAATGGCAAGCATGTTTGTCGAGGCTGCCAAAGAGTCATTGCATAACCTGATCGATATCCTCCTATTTCTTGTGAGCTTTCTGCTTGTGCATGCAGCCCATATTCATGTGCCCTACGTGATTCTTATGGTGGCACCTATCGCGATTTGGTGGTACCGCCCGCGAGCCTCAAAAACAATCTCGCAACCCCGCACATCTCTTCAAGAGTCACAAAACAATTATCATGGATAACACCTATCTTATCATTGCAAAATTATTTTCCCTTCTCTCGCTCTCTGCCTTTGGAGGTGGTAATACGGTTTTACCTAGTATGCATATGGCTGCAGTCTCGCAGCATCACTGGATGAGTAACCAACAATTTTTAGATCTTTTTAGTATCAGCAAGGCCGCTCCAGGTCCTTCTACACTCATTGTTGAGCTTATTGCCATGAAGGCGACAGGATTTCCGGAAGCATCTCATTTTCTTTTTTTCTCCGCAGTGCTTGGTGCACTCTTGGCGATTTTAGCAATGTTTCTGCCAAGTTCTTTATTGCTCCTTGTGGCATCCCGGTTTTGGGAAATATTTCAGGGCCTACCATGGCAATACACTCTTAAAAAAGCATTACTCCCCATTACTGCTGGCCTCATTTTAGGATCAACATGGATTGTTGCAAAAACGGCCATTCATGGATGGATTACCGCTGCTATTGGGCTGATTTCGCTTATCATGATTCTACGAACCAAAATAAATCCTATCATAATGATGCTTGTTGCAGCGCTTCTGGGCAGAATTCTTTTTAAATATATACCTTTTTCGGATGAATTTTAGGATTTTTTTGCGCAGAAGTTTCAAGTGCTAGCCTTGGGAGGGTGGAGTTCCTTTTTTTAGTTCATCTCGAATTTCAGCAAGTAATGATTCGGTTTTAGTCGGAACGGTGACAAAAGCAGTGATGGCATTACTTCTAAGTAAATTAATTGTCTTAATCATTACAAAGATTGAAAAAGCAACGATTAAAAATTCAATGCTCACAGTGATAAAATTTCCATAGTTAATCGTTGCCACTCCTGCTTTCTGCGCCGCTTCCAGCGTTTCATAATGGCGACCATCTAAGGCAAAAAAGAAATTTTTAAAACTAATGCCCCTTAACATTAAGCCAATGGGGGGCATGATAATATCGTTTACTAAGGAGTTCACAATTTTGCCAAAAGCAGCTCCAATAATTACTCCAATGGCCAAATCAATCACATTACCACGTGAAATAAATTCCTGAAATTCCTTAAAAATAGGAGAGCTCATGAGTTAGGAAAATAAAAATAATTTTGCAGACTGCTGCTGGCAATAAATTATTTCAAGATTTTTTAAAAAAATCTTGCTATTTGGGGCCCGTGCAGACAAGATCACCATCCTTTTCGTCAGATCAAGACGAATTTTCACGTTACTTCTATTACGAATTCCACGTTTCATGGCTAAAGAAATTGTTGCTAAAATTAAACTACAGATTCCTGCTGGCGCCGCGAATCCTGCCCCTCCTGTTGGTCCTGCTCTAGGACAAAGGGGAGTCAATATTATGGCGTTCTGTAAAGAATTTAATGCGGCAACACAGAAGCAGTCAGGCGATATTTTGCCGGTAGTCATCACAGTCTACAAAGACAAAAGCTTCACATTCATCACCAAGTCACCGCCTGCAGGTATCTTGCTTAAAAAAGCAGCAGGCATTGCCTCGGGCTCCAAAGAACCTAATAAGACGAAGGTTGGGAAATTGACCAAGAACCAAGTCATGGAAATTGTAAAAATAAAAATTGCTGACATGAATGCTAATTCTCCGGAAGCCGCATTTAGAACCCTTTGTGGTACGGCGCGTCAAATGGGTATTGAAGTGGAATCCTAACGCTACGTTTTAAAAATTATCAATCACTACCAATTGCTACTGTTTAATATTCATCCTTACAGCAGGAGATCTTAGTATCGCTACAACTGCATCTATTATGATTACAAAAAATTCATCTCAAAAAAATAAAGGAAGCAAATCGGGAAGTAAGCGTTACCGTGCTGCGCTCGCACTCCTTGATAGCGCTAAAAAATATCAACTCCTTGATGCCCTGGCTCTACTCAAAACAATGCCAGAGACACAATTTAATCAAACAGTGACCTTGTCCATGCGCTTGGGAGTAGATCCCAAACAAAGTGATCAAATGGTACGCGGAACTTCGCCTCTTCCTCATGGTAGCGGCAAAAATGTACGTGTTCTTGTTTTTGCAACAGGCTCAGCCGCTGCGGCAGCCATTGAAGCAGGAGCAGAATATGTGGGCTATGAAGAGATGATTAAAAAATGTCAGGAGGGCTTTTCTGATTTTGATGTGGCTATTGCTACCCCTGCGGCAATGGCTGAAGTACGAAAATTAGGGAAAGTTCTTGGACCTCGCGGTCTCATGCCTAACCCGAAAACAGGTACCGTCAGCGATGATACCGCTCAAGCTGTAAGGGAAGTAAAGGCAGGACGTATTGAATTTAAATTGGATAAAAATGGAAATATAGCAATGCCAGTAGGCAAATTTTCGTTTACCCAAGAGGAGTTACTAGAAAATGCAAAGACAGTTATTGAGGCTGTTATAAAAGCACGTCCTGCGACAGCAAAAGGATCCTTTGTAGAGACGATAACGCTCGCAGCCACAATGCTCCCTGGCATTAAAATTGATCCCGCACCATTTCTTAAACAAGCACGCTAATACCCGTCATGAGACTTGAAAAATCTACTATTGTTGATGATGTGAAGTTAAAGCTTCACGCCTCTCCTTTTGTCATCTTGATTGAGTACGGAGGGATGAGTGTTCCTCACTTCTCAGAGCTAAGGAGCCGTCTAGCAGCAGTTAGTGCATCCTGTACTGTTGTAAAAAATACTTTCCTTCGACGCGCCCTCAATGATGCAGGGACAACAGTCCTGGATTCGTATCTCACAGGGCAAACAGCACTTATTTCTGGAGAACAGGACGTCTGTGCTGCTGCTAAAGTTTTAAAAACATTTCATGCCGAATTTCAGAAGCCAAATCTAAGGGCTGGTGTTCTAGGTAATGATTTTCTTTCTATTGATCAAATCGTAGCGCTGGCTTCCTTGCCATCTAAAGAGATTCTACAATCTCAATTGCTCGCTCTCTTCCTCACGCCAGCAACACAACTTGTTCGCACACTCAATGAACCGGGTGCTAGCCTCGCGCGTCTTCTTGCAGCAAAAGCAGAAAAAGATGCTTAGCAGCATGTTTTTTTGAGCAACAACACTCCAATCCTCACTTTTACCTCTTTCCTATCACCTTTTAAACGCTGCATGTGCAGCACAACAAGAAACTTTCTCTCAACATCCTAAGTCATGTTGAGTGATATTAAACTAACACGATAGTAGTCGGTCTAGCGGCCGTTAGGCTCAAATGCTCTGAGGCTTCAGAGTGCGACGCTATCACAGTCCAAACATACCATGTCAGATAATCAAGCTATCGTAGATCAACTCAGTAATCTAACCGTTCTCCAGATTGCAGAACTCGTCAAAGCTCTCGAAGAAAAATGGGGCGTCAGTGCTGCAGCTCCTGTTGCTGTTGCTGCTGTTGGTTCTGCTGCTGCTGCAGAGCCTGTAGAAGAAAAAACATCTTTTACGGTTATGCTTACAGAAGTCGGAAGTAATAAAATTGGAGTTATTAAAGAAGTTCGTGCAGCTGTTTCTGGTCTAGGTCTTGCAGAAGCTAAAGCCCTTGTTGAAAGTGCGCCAAAAGCAATTAAAGAGGGTGCTACTAAAGACGAAGCAGAAGAAATTAAGAAAAAAATTGAAGCTGCAGGCGCCAAGGTGGAAATCAAATAAATGCTTTAGAGGTAGTCTGGCAATCTATCATTTGGGAGGCATCTACTAATAATGCCTCCTAATGTCAGACCTTTATCTTCTCTTGATATTATGTTTAGGAGAGGAAGAACCCTCTCCTTGACATAGCCATTAGAATAAGAATTTTGAACCTAAAACAAAACAACTAGCGACACATTAATCTATGTCTGAACGCATCTACTTTGGAAAACTTAATGAGGCCATTAATCCGCCTAACTTAATCGAATTACAAATTAAGTCCTACGAAGAATTTTTTCAAAAAGGTGTCGACCCTCTTAAGCGTCGTAACGTTGGCTTGCAGGCTGTATTTCGCGAATTTTTTCCTATCTACGGATTTGAAGAAAAATCGTATCTAGATTTTGTCAGCTATCAGCTTGACGAACCGAAGATTAACCCAGTCGAATCACAGCTAGAGGGTCTTACTTATAGTGCACCCCTCTACGTTACATTTCGCTACAAAGACGAACGAGTCACAAAAGAAGAAAAAGTCTACATGGGAGAAATTCCTCTCATGACGCCACAGGGAACTTTTATTGTTAATGGTGCAGAGCGTGTCGTCGTGAGCCAGCTCCATCGCTCACCTGGAATTAGTTTTGAAACAGATGTTCACCTCAACGGCAAATTGCTCCAAGGTTTCCGAATTATTCCTGATCGCGGTTCATGGATTGAAATTCAATTTGATACTAACGATCTTCTCTATGTCTACCTCGATCGCCGTAAACGCCGTCGAAAATTTTTAGCAACAACATTTTTACGTGCACTCGGATATCCCAGTGACGAGGAAATTGCAGGACTATTCTATAAAATAGAGAAACTCAAATTAACTTCTCAATTAGACGAAGAAGAGATCAGTACTAAAGTGCTGCTACAAGATTATGTGTCCGAAGAGACCGTTGTTGCTCGTGCTTATGAGCCACTGACACTTGCTACGGTACGAGATTTAATCGAGGCTAAAATCACAACAGTACACGTTGTTGACACAAAAGAAGACGATACGATTATAAAGTCACTAAAACGAGATCCTGCTCATGATGAAGATGAGGCTCTTAAAGAGATTTATCGCAAGCTGCGCCCAGGAGATCCTCCAACAGCGCAAAATGCAAGAGGTATGCTCAAGCGACTCTTTTTTGATGCAAAGCGATATGATTTGGGTCGGGTCGGTCGTCATAAAATTCAACAGAAGCTAGGCCTTAAAACCTCGAACGAAAGTCGTCTTTTATGCAAAGAAGACATTGCTGAAGCAATATCCTACTTGCTGAAATTGCGTCGAGGCGAAGGTATGATTGATGATATTGATCATCTTGGAAGTCGCCGTGTGCGTACAGTAGGGGAGCTGCTAGCTAATCAGTGTCGTGTAGGACTTTCACGCACAGAACGATTGGTGCGTGAGCGCATGGCACTCTACGATCCCGCGCTCGACCACATCACGCCACAAAAATTGATCAATCCAAAATCATTAAGTGCGGTTGTTCGAGATTTCTTTGGTCGCTCACAACTCAGTCAATTCATGGATCAAACCAACCCACTCTCTGAGTTGACGCATAAACGTCGTTTGTCCGCTCTTGGTCCAGGAGGCTTAAGTCGGGATCGTGCTGGATTTGAGGTTCGTGACGTGCATCCTTCGCATTACGGACGCATTTGTCCCATTGAAACACCCGAAGGTCCGAATATCGGGCTCATTAGTTCACTAAGTACATTTGCACGTATCAATGACTTTGGCTTTATTGAAACTCCCTATCGTAAAGTCATTAAAAACCATGTTACTAGTGAGATTGTTTATTTAACAGGAGACCAGGATGAGAATTTTAATATTGCTCAAGCAAACTCTTTGATTGACGAAAAAGGAAAATTACAAGGAGACACCGTTTTAGCACGCTTTCGTGGAGATTCTTTGGGTGTAGAGCCTGAAAAAATTGAATACATGGATGTTTCCCCGAAACAACTTGTTTCAGTAGCTGCAGGGTTGATTCCATTCTTAGAACATGATGATGCTAACCGTGCATTGATGGGATCAAACATGCAACGTCAAGGAGTCCCTCTTCTTATTTCAGAAGCTCCGATTATTGGAACAGGCTTAGAAGGCCGCGTAGCACGGGATTCCAAGGCGGTGATTGTTGCTGAAACTAATGGTAAGATTGCCTCCGTTGATTCACGCAGAATCATTATTACTAAAAACGGCGAACTTCCTGAGGGGAGAAAAAAAATTAAGCATTCTCCAGAAACTGGAGTCTACGTTTACGAGCTGAGGAAGTTTATGCGCTCTAATAGTAGCACCTGCATTAATCAACGACCTATTGTTAAAAAAGGACAAAGTATCAAAGCAGGAGATGTCCTTGCGGACGGCCCAAGTACAGAAAATGGAGAGCTTGCACTTGGAAGAAATGTGCTTGTTGCATTTATGCCATGGAACGGATACAACTTTGAAGATGCCATCATGATTTCAGAGCGTGTTGTCAAGGAGGATATATATACCTCTATTCACATTGATGAGTTTGAAATTGGAGCTCGTGATACAAAATTGGGGCCAGAGGAAATTACACGCGATATTCCTAATGTGAGCGAGGAAGCTCTTAAAAATTTACGAGCTGATGGCGTTATACGTATTGGGGCTGAAGTAAAACCGGGAGATATTCTTGTCGGTAAAATTACGCCTAAGAGTGAAACAGAACTAGCCCCTGAAGAGAGGCTCTTGCGTGCGATCTTTGGTGAAAAAGCAGCTGATGTTCGAGACACCTCTCTTACTGTTCCCTCGGGAACTTATGGGATCGTTATGGATGTACGTGTTTCTTCTAAAAAAGAAGTAGCAAAGCTCAAAATTACACCGGTAGAAGCGAAGCGTCAGCTTAAAATTATCCAAGAAGAGTACAAAAAGCGCAAAGAAGAATTGCATGAATTACTCACGGAGGCTCTATCTAATGTGCTTTTGGGTGAAAAAATTCCTCTTGACGTTGTGAACGGAGAAACAGGAGAGATTATTATTCCTGCTAATCGTAAGATCACAAAAATGCTCTTAAGGAAATTAGCAAGTGTCTATAATCATGTAGAAATTGACCCAAGCCCGATTCGTAATAAAATTAGAGAGATCATGGGGCAATTTGAACATCGCTTTGCAGATCTTCAAAACGAAAAGGATGAAAGTCTCGGCCGTATTGAAAGTGGTGACGATGTCGATCCTGGAGTGATTAAGCAAGTAAAAGTCTATGTTGCAAGCAAGCGCAAGCTAAGCGTTGGAGATAAAATGGCAGGCCGTCATGGCAATAAAGGCGTTGTTGCTAAAATTGTTCCTGAAGAAGATATGCCTTATCTCGCAGATGGAACTCCCGTTGACATTGTTTTGAATCCACTGGGTGTGCCAAGTCGTATGAATGTGGGTCAAGTTCTAGAAACACATCTTGGTATTGCTGCAAAAGCCTTAGGCTTCAAAGTAGCAACACCAGTCTTTGATGGTATTTCTGAAGAACGTATACGAGAATATCTTAAGGAAGGTGGAAAAAAAGAAGGCTTTTCCTGGATTCAGGAAAACGGCAAATCAACTCTTTATGATGGTTTAACAGGTGAAGCATTTGACCAGCAAGTTGTTGTGGGGATTATCTACATGATGAAGCTTGGTCACTTGGTCGCTGATAAAATTCATGCACGGGCAGTTGGTCCGTACTCTCTTGTGACACAGCAACCGCTTGGCGGTAAGGCTCAGTATGGTGGCCAGCGTTTTGGTGAAATGGAAGTCTGGGCATTGCAAGCATACGGTGCTGCCTATACATTACAAGAGCTCCTTACGGTCAAATCAGATGATGTTCAAGGAAGAACCCGTATTTATGAAAGTATTGTCAAAGGTGATAATTCATTAGAAGCGGGGATTCCTGAATCATTCAATGTTCTCATTAAAGAAATGCAGGGCCTTTGTTTGAACGTTACTGTGGACCAAAAAGAAACACTACCACTGATTGCAGATACTCTGTAAAACAATCTTATTTTTTGTAATTGACAAAATAATCGCCAAACTATTTTCACGACAGAACCACGTATAAGCTAGCTATGATTGAACAAGACACAACTGACTTGCTGGGAACAACCTCTGATAACTCATTTGACCAGGTGCAAATTACTGTCGCCTCACCAGAACTCATGCGCTCTTGGAGTCAAGGGGAAGTAAAAAATCCTGAAACTATCAATTATCGCACCTTTAAACCAGAAAAAGGTGGTCTATTTTGTGAGCGAATCTTTGGACCAACACGTGATTGGGAGTGTTCTTGTGGTAAATATAAACGCATCAAACACAAAAATGTTGTTTGTGATCGGTGTGGTGTGGAGGTGACATTGAGTCGTGTGCGTCGTGAACGCATCGGCCATATAGATCTTGCAGTTCCTGTTTCACACATCTGGTTCTATAAATGCATGCCATCACGTATTGGTCTCATGCTTGACATGACGGGACGTCAGTTGGAGCGTATTATTTACTATGAAGATTACGTAGTCATTGATCCAGGCAAGACGCCGCTAGAAAAAGGACAACTTCTTACAGAGTCTGAGTTTCATGAAGCAGAAGACCAGTATGGAGAAGACTTTAGTTACAGTATGGGTGCTGAGGCAATCCAAAAACTACTCGAGTCGATGGATCTAAAAAAAGAGCAGGCGGCCATTGAGCAGCAAATGACTCAAACAAAAAGCAAGCAAATCCGTAAAAAATTATCAAAGCGGATGAAGCTTGTTCAAGGCTTTCTCTCCTCAAAAACACGCCCTGAATGGATGATTCTTAATGTGCTTCCAGTCATTCCTCCAGACCTTCGCCCATTAGTGCCACTTGAAGGAGGGCGTTTTGCAACATCAGATTTAAACGATCTCTATCGACGTGTTATTAACCGTAATAATCGTCTCAAGACATTATTGCAGCTTAAGACACCTGAGGTAATTATTCGCAATGAAAAACGTATGCTGCAGGAAGCTGTTGATGCTGTTTTTGATAATGGCCGACACGGCCGCGCTGTGACTGGTGCTGCTAATCGTCCGTTAAAATCATTAAGCGATATGCTTAAAGGAAAAGGAGGTCGCTTCCGTCAAAATCTACTCGGGAAGCGCGTTGATTACTCGGGTCGTTCTGTCATTGTTATTGGCCCTGAGCTCAAACTGAATCAATGCGGCTTGCCTAAAAAAATGGCATTAGTCCTCTTTGAGCCCTTCATTATTCGTCGACTCAAGGAACTTGGATATGTACATACAGTTCGTAGCGCAAAGAAATTAATCGAACGCCAAACTCCTGAGGTTTGGGACATATTAGATGAGGTCACCCGAGGTCATGCAATCATGCTGAATCGTGCCCCAACATTGCACAGGTTGTCCATTCAAGCATTTGAGCCAATACTCATTGAAGGTGAGGCAATTCGGATTCATCCACTTGTTTGCACTGCCTATAATGCAGATTTCGATGGTGACCAAATGGCAGTTCATGTTCCGTTATCTGTCGAAGCACAATTAGAAGCTCGCACCCTCATGCTTGCTTCCAATAACATCTTTTCTCCATCCAGTGGTAAGCCTATTACAAACCCATCACAGGACATTCCACTTGGATGCTATTATCTAACTCATTCACCACGAATTTTTCCAGGATCAAAAGAAGTTCGTCTCCCGCTTTTTGCAGATTCAGCGCAAGTCGAAATGGCATTGAGTGAAGGGGCTGTTAAAGTTCATACGCGTATTCGTCTTCAAAATCCAGATCGTGGTCAATCGACAATTTATGGCAATAAGGAGTTGGCAGTTATTGAAACAACAGCAGGACGTGTTGTTTTTAATGAAATCTGGCCTGCCGAACTAGGGTTTTATAATAAAGTAGCAGGCAAAAAACAGCTAGGTGATATTATATGGCGGTGCTATAAGGCTGTTGGACAACAGCGTACTGTTGAGACCCTCGATCGTCTTAAAGAAGTTGGGTTCCGTGAAGTTACGCGTGCGGGAGCATCTATTGGAATTAACGATATGATGATTCCTAAGGAAAAGGTCACACTCATCGAGAGTGCCGAAAAGCAAATCGTAGAGGTTCAAAAACAGTATCGTCGTGGTATTATTACAGATGGGGAACGCAAGAACAAAGTGCAAGATATATGGACCCATACGGGTGAAGAAATCGCAAATGCCCTGTTCCGTACCATCGAACACAACGATGGACGCAAAGAAATGAATCCTCTCTTTATGATGGTCGATTCAGGTGCTCGCGGTAATCGCACACAAATTAAACAGTTAGCAGGCATGCGTGGTTTGATGGCTAAACCGAACGGAGAAATCATGGATCAGCCGATTCTTTCAAATTTCCGTGAAGGATTATCCGTACTTGAATATTTTATTTCTACTCACGGAGCTCGTAAAGGTCTTGCCGATACGGCACTTAAAACCGCTGACTCGGGATATCTTACACGAAAATTAGTTGATGCGGCACAGGATGTCATCATTACAGAAGATGACTGCGGAACAGTTAATGGTATTGTCGTTCACCCTATTTACGAAGGTGATGAAGAGGTTGTTAGCCTGGCAACTCGCATTATGGGACGCGTTAGTTGTGAAACCGTTAAGGACCCTATTACAGGTAAGGCTGTTGTCAAGGTCAACCAACTTATTGACGAAGAAATTGCCCTTGCGCTAGCCCGTATTGGGCATGAACAATTAAAAATCCGTTCAGTCCTTACTTGCGAAAGCAAGCGTGGAGCTTGCGCAAAATGTTACGGTAGTAATTTAACAACAGGTGAATTAATTTCACACGGCGAGGCCGTTGGAATCGTTGCTGCGCAAAGTATTGGTGAACCTGGAACGCAATTGACCATGCGTACTTTCCATGTTGGGGGAACAGCAAGCCAAACCTTCAAGCAACCTATTATTAAGTCTAAGAATGAAGGAACTGTTCGCTTTAACGATATTCGTACGGTTCAGGCCCTAGACGGGACATTCATCGTTCTTAGTAAAAATGGAACTATTGGTATTTATGGCAAAGATGGCCGTGAATTGGAGAATCACGTTGTTGTTATAGGTTCGATTATTTCTGTTGCTGATGGATCCTCTATTAAAAAAGGAGTATCATTTGTTCAATGGGATCCATACAATATTCCTATTATTACGGAGAAGGCAGGAAAAGTAGAATTCCGTGATATGATTTCAGGCGTTACGATTAGAAAAGAAGTTGACGACGAGACTGGCATTATGGAAACAGTTGTTATTGAGCACAAAGAGGATTTGCACCCACAGCTTGTGATTGTCAACTCTAGCAAGCAAGTCATTGCAAGTTACTCTATTCCTGCAGGTGCTCATCTTGAAGTCAAAGAAGGTGAACCTGTTCAAGCTGGTCAGCGTCTTGCAAAAACACCGCGTAAAATTGCTAAAACAAAAGATATTACTGGAGGATTGCCCCGTGTTGCAGAATTATTCGAAGCACGTCGACCTAAGGAAGCATGTGAAATAGCTCGCATTGATGGTATTGTTGATATTGCTGGAACAGTCCGTGGAAAACGTAAGCTTATTGTTCGTGATTCGCAAACCGCTGTTGAGGAAGAGCATCTAATTCCTCTTTCCAAGCATATTATTGCCTTTAAAGGAGACTTTGTTAAAAAAGGACAACAATTAACTGATGGGCCTGTTGTTCCTCATGAAATTCTTGAAGTTTGCGGGCCTCAGGAATTGCAGGAACATCTTCTCAATGAAGTCCAGGAGGTCTATCGTTTGCAAGGTGTTGAGATCAATGATAAACATATTGAAATCATTATACGGCAGATGCTAAGAAAAGTAAAAATTACTGACCCGGGTGATACAATCCTACTTTGGGGAGACCAAATTGATCGTCTGGAGTTTGAAAAAGAAAATATTGCAGTAACAGCTAAAGGCGGTAAACCTGCAGAAGCTGCACCAGTTCTTCTTGGCATAACAAAAGCTTCACTTGAAACAGATAGCTTTATTTCAGCTGCATCCTTTCAAGATACCACACGTGTTTTGACTGAAGCAGCAACTCTTGGTAAGATTGATCGTCTCCGAGGCTTTAAAGAAAATGTCATTATGGGACACCTTATTCCCGCAGGAACAGGATTTCAAACCAATAGAAAGTTTGAACTGGATTTATTAGAAGAACTTCCAGCAATGAACGTGCTCAACGAAAAAATTTAATCATCATACAACATTTTATCTATATTTCCCATGTCTCTTGAACTCATGACTGAACTACTCGAAGCTGGTGTCCATTACGGTCATCAGACCAAGCGTTGGAATCCCAAAATGAAGGATTTCATTCTTGAGGAGAAAAACTCAATATATATTATTGATCTTTCTAAGACAGTTAATCAGCTTGTCGAAGCAACGAATTTCCTTAGTAAAATTGCTAAAAAACGAGGCAAGATTCTTTTTGTCGGTTGCAAAAAACAAGCTCAAGAAGCCGTTAAAGAAGCTGCTTTAGCATGCGAGCAGTTCTATGTCAATGAGCGCTGGCTGGGAGGAACATTAACAAATCTTGTCACGATCCGGCAAAGTGTCAATAGGTTGCTTGAATTTGAAGCTCTAGAAAAAAGTGCAGGATTTCATAAAATCAATAAAGCTGAGGCTAGTGCTCTTCGTCGTGAAGCCTTAAAGATTCGCAAAAATCTAGAAGGCGTTCTTAAGATGGATAAACTTCCTGATGCAATAGTTATTATTGATACAGTTCGTGAAAGTATTGCTGTTTCTGAGGCGCGTAGTCTTAATATTCCTATTGTTGCTATTGCCGATACTAATAGTGATCCAGATGTTATTAATTTTCCAATAGCTGGAAACGATGATGCTATTCGCTCCATAAGAATTATTCTTCAGAAACTCGTAGACGCTATTCTTCTTTCAAATACAGGAGCCTCACCAATCCAAAAAAGTCATCCTGAACAAGCAGATAATGAAAATCTTCTTACTAAAGAAGCATCTGCTGTGATGTATGCCTCATAGAGAGATTTGCGTAATCTTTTATCAATTTTAACACTCAATAGTCATGATTGACCCTAATGTAGTAAAACAGCTCCGAGAAAAAACTAATGCCGGCATGATGGATTGCAAGCGTGCGTTAGTAGAAGCCGGTGGAGATCCTGAAAAAGCAGAAGCCATTTTGAGAACAAAAGGGATTGCAAGTGCCGATAAAAAGTCATCACGCGCTACGAAAGAAGGAATTGTTGCTTCCTACATTCATTTACAAGGAAAAGTTGGCGTTTTAATTGAAGTGAATTGTGAAACGGATTTTGTAGCTAAAAACGACATCTTTCGTGACTTTGTTAAGGATATCACACTTCAGATTGCGGCCGCACAACCGATGATTGTAACGCGTGACCAAGTAAACCCTAAATTAGTCGAAGCAGAACGTACCATCTACCGTGCCCAGATGAAAGATAAACCACCTGCCATTGTAGAGAAAATAGTAGAAGGAAAGCTTGATAAATTTTATGGAAACATTTGTCTCATGGAGCAGACATTTATTAAAAACCCTGACTTAACTATTAAAGACTATCTCTCCTCAAAAATTACTGAACTCGGGGAAAATATTGTGATACGACGTTTTGTACGCTATATGGTTGGGGAGGATATAGAGACTGCTGCTTCTCCATCAAATTATTCAGCTATTATTGAGTAACATTAGGGAGGCATATTTATCAGTGCTCATTTATCAGTCTCATTAAGTAGTTTGCTCTCAGAAGACCAAATTATTCCTAACATGCTCGCTACTGAAAAGTGGCAAGCCATTGAAGAGATCGTTCTGTTTTTAATTCAAGGTGGATACATTGAAGAAAAAAACAGAGAAGACGTGTTGAGTGCTCTCTGTCATCGCGAGGAAACGATGAGCACAGGGATTGGATTTGGCGTTGCCATTCCTCATGCATCCTCTAATGCTGTTCAAGATATAACAGTGGCTTTTGGTCGTTCTCAATTAGGCATTGAATTTGAGTCGCTAGATAATAAGCCAGTACACTTTATTGTACTCTTTCTAGTTCCTGAACACCAGTTCCAAACTCATCTGAAAACATTATCAGCTATTGCTAAGTTTTTTAATGATAGGTTTATGCGTGATGCTCTTGTGAAAGCCGCTGATGCAAAAGCTATCATGAATATTATTAGGCATGGAGCATTGTCTGCCTTGTCAAACCATGAGGAGCTTTAAAGCTATATTCTATATTAGAAACCATATTAGCATTGCTAGATCATATTCTATGAAATCATACTATCATTTCATTTATTGTCTTCTAACAGTAATGATTTTTGGAGTCTCAGGTTGTTCTAATCTGACTCCTACAGAAAACGGTTTGCTTGCGGCAGGAGCCGTCGGAGCGGCTACTGGTGTTGCTCTAGGGACAACGGTTAGCCCGTCTATTTCTATACCTGTAGCAATTGGATCAGCTCTCTTAGCTGGAGGTGGAGCTTATCTATATTCTAAAAATCGTGCTACTATTGACCAAAAGAGGATTGCCGAGGCACGTGCGCGACTCTATTACGCGAAGCTCAATCAATCTGAACAAGAAAGTACGAATCGTTATTTGGCCGTGAATGCACCTAATACTTCCAATACTCAAGGGCAAGCAGTTATGCTTTATGATACCCAAACCCAATCCATCTATCCTGATGTTTATGATATGAAGAAGGTGCCGTCGGTGGGGGCTCCAACATCTCTTGGTAATAATAGTCCAGCAACGTATATTGGCTCTGGAAATTAGAAGATGAGCGACTTTGTAGCTATTGTTTCTCTCTTTCCATGAACCCGAATATTTCACACTAAATCTATTACGGCTTGTGGAAAGCTCTATGGCTACTGCGTTGGTCTTGAATTGTGATTTGGGCAACACCAGTGCTCGGGAGAGCCTGGGGTAGACTGCCGTAACCGTTTAGGTTAGGGGCAGCCCGTAAGGGCGAGCCGAGTAAGGTGCGAGCGAGTCAATATGGACACATACAGCCCGGCATCACAATCCTTCACCCGCCTTGTACTAAAAAGCTTTGCACAGCGCCTCATTACAATTGAGTATGAACCTAAAAACGTGAATGGAAGTAGCAAATTTAACGCAATATACTCGGCCTCAACTTGCTTTTTTAAATCGCTTGCGCACCATCCAGGTGCGCTACACACTTTTAAAAAACAACCTGAGACCAAGTCTTTACGCCATATTTCCCATTCGCGTTTTTAGGTTAATACACTATATCTAATATTCGAGGACGCAATGACCAGAGTAACGCCGCAATATGCGGCTAACACTTTATGTAAAGTGCTCTGGAGCTTCATTCATTTCAGCCTCTACAAGGCATTGCTGGATAAGTGCAAAAATTTCTATTTGGAGCAATGTTTTTCTCTCCGCTACAGAGAGTGTATCGTCAAGATTGATCTTTGGATCCATGCGACATGGCAAAGTCATCAATAAACGTATCACGCTGAGCATGCGTAGCCAAGCATCCCGGTGATCAAAGGTAATAATGAGTCTGTGGCTATGAGCATGCGCAGGAATTTTTTTTAATGACTCCAAATCTTCGAGTACTTGCTGATGACAGGAGAGAAAAAGAGTTTCAAGCTCTGGAACAATATATTCTTTCCAATCTTGAGAAAAAAGAGGGTCTTGTTTAGTAAGTTTTTTGAAAAGATATTGGTTAATAATTTTTGAACTCAATTCTTTTTGTTCAAATGGCTCAATAATGAGTTGCGCAAGGAGGGAATCAATTTCATGAAACAGGAGGTTTCCGCTGCGATCAAGAGAGCAAATCATAGAGTCATATGAATGTAAAATTGCATACAGAAATTCAGGAATGCAAATGGAGCATTTTCTGAAAAATTATTTGGGGCAAGGTGTATGTTCCAATACTGCAGTGAGTAGGTAGCCCTGAAGTTTTTCTACATAGAGTTCTCCTTCTTCTCGATTTCCCAGCCAGAGAGTAGATCGACCTTGTTCATGAACTTCTAACATTTTTTGTTCTGCTTTATTTTTTGTGAAGCCAAAAATTTTTTGAAACACCATCGTAACATAACTCATTAAATTCACTGGATCATCATAGACGACAACCTGCCATGCAGCTTCTGGTGCTGCTTGTTGAAATACTTTTGGTTTTTCTAAAAGAATGGTTTCAGTACTCATGCTTGTTGCTTGTTAGCATTGTTAGTGATTTTTTGAGAATAGCTTCTTGTTGCGTATGCATATTTTCGTATTCCTCCTTGGTTGTGTCATCGTAGTCAAGCAAATGGAGGAATCCATGAATCACGCATCGAGCCACCTCATGTTCCAGTTTCTCTTGAAATATATTTGCATTTTTCGCGACCGTCGGAATACCAAGGAGAATTTCACCACTCTGATGACTATGAGCGAAGGTGATGACATCGGTTGGAGTTGGATCTTGAAGAAATTGAGCGTGTATCTGACTGATAGTGTGATCACTGAGAAAAGTGATTTCAATAATATTGGGGAGTTGGCTTTTGGGGTAACGCGGTTTTTCTATACAGAGCACAAGAGCGTGTTTGATAATCTGCAGTATCATTTTAAAATGAATTTTAATTTTGCGCTGTCGCTGTGACCAAATGAGTTGTGGTAGAGAATTCTGCATAACGTTTTATCATTTTAAAATCAAGAGTTGAGGATCGCTACCCTGTAGCCTATCATGATGAGCTTTAAACGTGGATAGCAACGCAATATTTGATCGAACAAACTCGTTCTTAAGCTTGCTTTTTTTCATTACTGATGCACCATCCAGCTTCACGGAATACTTTTAAAAAATATCCTTAGAGCAAATACGTAGAGCATATGGCCCATTTCAATTTTCCTGTGTAGGTTAAAAACATGAAACTATGTGTTGTCATTCAAACGTAACAAGGATTTTTTTTGGCTGCAGCGACAAACAAGACTAAAAAATATGTCTCATTCTTGGAAAGATCCTTTTTACCTTTGGAGTCGCTTTCTTCTTTCCCCACAGGCGGTCGGATCTGTTTGGCCTAGTTCACAGTATCTTGCGCGAGCGATGATTGATGCAATCTGCTTAAAATCTGGAGATGTGATTGTCGAATATGGCCCAGGAACAGGCCCGTTTACCAAGCTTTTAGAGAAATATCTGGCCGAGGGTGTCGAGTATATCGGAATCGAGTATGATCAAAAATTGTACAAAAATTTAACCACACGTTTTTCAGGTATGCGTTTTCATCATGGTTCAGCTGAAGATGCTCCTAGCATTCTCAAAGAATATAAGCTTCAGGGTGCTTCGCTCATTGTTTCAGGATTGCCTTTTGCAAACATGTCAGCAGCTCTCCAGGAACGTATTTTAAACGCGACTCAAGAGGCTCTTCTAGATCATGGAATGTTTCGTACGTTTTCTTATCTCTTTTCCTCAATGAGCCCTCGTATTACTCACTTTCAAAAAATGCTCTCAAGCAAATTTCACCAGCAACATCCAAGTTCAACGGTTATGCGCAATTTTCCGCCAGCACGCGTTTATAGTTTTTCGCATCCCGTCAAAGTCTAACTTTGGATATTTCATTCGTGATGAGCATCCCTTTCTCGAATGAGTTTGAGGAAATTTTTACTTATTTTTTTGATAGAAGCGGAGTGCCTCAATAGGTAGTCCGAGTTCGCAGAAAGGATAAACTCCTGATCTCTCCTTGTTTGCTGGATCTAACACAAGGTAATCAAAGCCTTTTTTTCCAACAAGTACCACAAAATGTGTCTTGCCAGTAGGCCTGCGAATACGAATAATGACTGGATTGCCGTTGAGTAAGTTCCAATCAATAAGGCCATAGCTTGGTAAATCTTCATAACGATGCACGGCAATATTGGGAGGAAATAATGCGGCTACTTCCCATTTAATCCAACTGGTACCTTCGTAGCCATTATGCTGTGTAAGGAAATCATTGAGTCTTTGAGGATCAAGATCAACTCCATAAAAACGTAGTATCATAGCTGCTGAAGACAGAGCACATCCTGCGGAGCCAATGGTATCACTACTGATTCCCAAGAGGTCATTACACCAGCGTGGATCATCTTGATAAAAGGGTTGCACAGGAATTTCGATTTTTCCAAAAACAGGAATGCCTCCATGACCACTAATAGTGCGTTTCCAAAACCAGATGCTCACAAGCAAAGCAGAACTAAGCAGAAGGAGAAGGTAGTATTGTTTACAACGAATGATCTTTAAATAGCATTTGATCGTATTTATATTGATCTTTCGTGAAAACTTGGAAAAACAGCTCTCTAATCTCATTGGTCTTTTTTCTACTGACAATCACACTCCTTGGCAACGAAAAGCAGAGCTTCAATAAAGTTGTTCTTGAGGTAGTCGCTTCTATGCCAAGGGGAGGCGGTTATGCTACGACTGCGACTGCAATGAGAAACTTTAGTTCAGCTGTTAGTCTGGAACATGGATCTCTTTTAGTCCATCCCTTGGTAGCTAGTCCAAGTTTTTGCTCTGAGGCGACCTATCTTGTTTTCTTAAAAACAATATTGAGTGTACAGGAGCAGAAAAAATTCTTTCTCAGTCCATCTCTCCTGGCAGCTCTCATGCCGCACAATGAATCAGACGGTCAAGGATTTTGGGGGTGTTGGAATGCGAATGGTCCGGGTGTTGCTCGGCTGTTTCAGAGATGGGATCTCGGTCCTAATTTTATGAACCTTGAGGCAGCAGAACCTGGTGATTTTTTAAAAATCTTTTGGACCGATTCAATAGGAGCTCATGAGCATGGGCATCTTGTGATTTATCTTGGCAAAGAAAAAAAAGGAAATGTGGTGTATCTTCGCTGTTGGTCTAGCAATCAACCAGATGGTTACGGTGTACGGTCCTATCCCATCTCAAGAATACATCATCTCATTTTTTCACGTCTAAGAAGACCTGAGTCGATTGAGAAACTCATCTTACATCCCGAGAAGGATGCCTACCTTGGCTCTTTACTCTCGGAGCCTACCTCTTTGGATGAAGTAACGCAACGATGCGGGATACTTTCCAAGCCATAAAGGCTGATATCCTAAAGATGTAGCGCGTGAGTTCATTAAACATTTGATACGGATAAGTCGAAAGATAGCGCTGTAGGTGAGAGCATTTTGGTTGTGAATTTTGCTGAATATTACTAGAAAAATATTCTCGTGTCTGAGAGATCGGAAAGGGAGTAACAACAAGAGCCTTCAGTCCAAAGAACCATTCTCGATCAAAGGCATGGTCCCATGGCAGCCACATGGGAAGAAGATGGTCTGCATAGGCTCGTGCCGCCTTCCGATCGAGAATATAGGAGCCTGCTCCCTTGAGTCTCCCTAGCTCTATGGATAGGTCATAGCCAGCGCATAATTGTTTAAGAACTAGTGGATGGCTCCCGCAAAGACCTGTGAGGCGCAGGATATTCCAGGACTTCTTTTCCTTAAGAGCAGCTACAATAACGTTTTCTAGCTCAGGATGGATCATAATATCATCTTCACAAAAAAGAGCATGTTCCTTGTTGGTTCTTAAAAAGGCCTGAATGGCCTTTATGTGGCTTAAAAAACAGGCAACTTCATAAACATTCACAAGCCTGCCATGAAATAATCGAAATCGTATTGGATCGAATTCTAGTGAGTTCAAATCAAGAGTGTTCCCGTCAATAGCAGCAATACGAACAAGTTGAAGAGAGGTTCCTTTAAATGACGCTTCTATATGCTTCCAACGACCGGGATCACGATCGAGATTAATTACATAGGCGCAAAGCTTAGGCATGAGAGTCATAAAAAAGAAAATTCCTAACATTTATGGTGCAAGAGGGGATGTTGAAACAATCATACTTGCGACATTGCCCCAAAAGCCTGCCGTAAGACATAGTGCCTTAGATAAGGAATGTCTCTGTCTCTTGGTGAGTACAAAACGCAGAGCACATGCTGGATCAAGATCGTTTGTGTTTGTGAGAGGTGGAATGATGCCATCACGCATTGCGCAAAGAGTCAAGACTAGTTGGAATAGTGGAGCAGCTCCCAAGGTATGTCCTGTGATGGCTTTCGTAGCGCATGCGTAGGGTTGCTCTTTGAAGCTTCCGAACACTAAAGCGACTGCTTGGCTTTCCAGCAAATCATTGAGTCGTGTGCCTGTTCCATGAAGATGCAGGAGATCAATATCACCTGGAAGCAGTGCCGCTTCTGTGAGGCAATGGCGAAGTATTTTTTGTAAGGAAAGACCTTCGTGATCGACCCCTGCCCGATGGCGTCCGTGAGAGGCAAGAGAGATGGCATCAAGACATCCCAATATTGGAGTGTTTCTTGCCCGTGCTGAGGCGTCTGATTCTACAATCACAAAAGCCGCTCCTTCGCCTAGCACGGTTCCCGAGCGATTGAGATCAAAGGGGGCTAGAGCATCTCTTGGTCTCTTGCATGAAGAAAAAATACCAGTTCGATAGTATTGTTCGAGAAGTGTCGGTGTGAGGGGAGCATCGACTCCTCCTACGATGACGGCATCGAGAAGACCGCTTTGAATCATTCCTGAGGCAGCATGAAGGGCTGTTGCTCCAGATGTACAGCTTGAAGAGACAACGAAGGAGGGGCCTTCTGCCTGAAAAGCTTTTGCAATAATACCTGATATCGAGGAAAACGCTGTGTATAGGGATGTGCTTGCTCGAGATCTTCTACTGATGTTAAGAGATGATGAAAACGATTGTTCTTGAAATGTCACCGGGCCGCGAGCGCTGCCTATAATGACGCCAAGGCGTTCAGGTCTTATCTTTCGCATTTCAAGGCCAGCGTGACGCCAAGCCTCATCCGCTGCCCGCAGAGCAAGATGCACAGAGCGATCGGCCTGCCTTAACAAGCTTCGTGATTTGCTCGTATCATGGAGCCGAGGAGCCCTATAGACGGTGAGCGAATCTTGGAGTGGAGGAAAGATTTCGAGCGATGCAGTAACTGTACCTTGTAGGGTATTTTTCCATAGTGTTCGAAGATCTATTCCGCCTGCTGAGCAAGCACCCATACCGGTAATAAGACTCTTTCTTAGCAATGATGGGTTGGTCTCTTCGTGTGGCCGCTCTTGCATGAGAAAAAGGTATATATGATAGATTTAGTGTGAAATCAGTTAGTGAGATCACTATGCTCAATGGATGAAACAGAAGAAACCATCTTGTGGTTTAAAACGAGATTTAAAAAAACGAGTTAACAAAGCCTCTGCCCATTCTGCAGACCGAATCTTTCATGCTCATTGTAATAAGGAGGCCACGAAGCTTGATGGGGCAAGGCGAGTGCGTAAAGCAAACTGCTCTGCTCTTGATCCGCTCGAAGCGAAGGTTCTTCAACTATTAGGAAAGGAAGCATGTTCGGCGTCTAGACTTCTTAAAGTTTTAAATATTCCTCTTAAAGAACACGCACTTTATAAAAAAATATTAAGAAAATTAGAGGCAGAAGGATCTATCATAGCTCTTAAAGGGAGTCAATACGTTGTGCCAAAAACAGCAGATCTCTACACGGGAATTATACAAATGCATGCGACAGGAGCTGCTCATGTTCTCGCACAACAGCCCCATGAACCCGACCTCTATATTTCGCATGAAAATACAGCGACTGCTCTCGACGGTGATTTCGTAGTGGCCCGTCTTTTAACCAATCGCAGTTCGCATTGTCGTGGTTTGAAGCCTAAAAAAATACGCTTAGAAGGAGAGGTAATTCGTATTTTGCAACGCTCGAAGAAGCCCATTATCGGGACTTTTGAGCATTCTAATAACTTTTCTTTTCTTATTGCTGATGATCCTCGTTTCAGACACAACCTCTATCTCGGTGGAGATACACTTGGGGCACAGGATGGCGATAAAGTGGTTGCCATTTTGGAACAATGGGAAAATCGACATAATCCTCCAGAAGGAAAACTATTAGAAGTTCTCGGATCTTCTGAAAACCCGGAAGTAGCCATGCTCTCCATTATTCGGAAACATGAACTTCCAATCGCATTTCGAAGTGATGTGTTATCTGAGGCGGCACGCTTTGATAGCTGTCTTGATCCTAAAGATCTTCTAGGTCGGGAGGATCTCCGCGGGCGACCCATGATCACTATTGATCCGGAGGATGCTCGTGACTTTGATGATGCTATCGAGGTCCAATCAACTGCTACTGGTTGGGATATTTCAGTACACATTGCCGATGTGGCTCACTACGTTCTTCCCGGATCAGCTCTCGATGAAGAAGCGCGTCTTCGCGGAAATAGTGTTTATCTTGTGGATAGGGTAATTCCCATGTTGCCTGAGCATCTGAGTAATGGACTTTGTAGCTTAAGACCGCATGAAGATCGATTAGCCTTTTCTGTTTTTGCAAGTGTCGATCATGAGGGGAAAGCCCATCATGTTCGTTTTGCGCGCAGTGTCATTCGAAGTATCGCACGCCTGACTTACAAACAGGCGCTCATGATGTTAGCAAACCCTCCTAAAGATTTGCTTGCTGAACGCGTTCATGCCGCTTGGTCTTGTGCTCACGTGCTACGCAAACGTCGTTTTGCCCATGGAGCACTTGATTTAGAAATGCCAGAAGTGAAAGTCTGGCTTGATGAAAGCGGGAGTCCAATCAAGTTAGAGCGTATTGAAAATGATATCTCTCATCAGCTCATTGAAGAATTAATGTTACTGGCCAATGAGCTTGTAGCTCGGCATCTTACCCGTACTGCACAACCCACTCTCTACCGAGTGCATGAAAAACCAGACGCTTCCAAGCTCGAGGAATACCGCGAACTTGTTGCCTCTTATGGCGTGCAAACAGGGGACCTTGCTAATCGCAGGGAACTACAAAAATTTCTCAATGGACTCAAAGGAAAAGCTTTTGAATCAGCGCTGAAAATTGGTCTTCTCAAAAGTCTCAAACGTGCACGCTATACTCCAGAGCCCCTTGGGCACTTTGGTTTACAAAAAAGAGATTATGCCCATTTTACAAGTCCCATACGACGGTATGCCGATCTTATGACCCATCGTGCACTGGCCAAGCAGTTAGGACTTACACGTGCTGGGCCCTCTTCAAGAGAGCTCACCAATATTGGGGAGCATCTTTCTCTCACAGAACGCACAGCAGGAGATGCTGAGAAAGAATCAGTGCGTCTTAAAAAACTCGACTTTTTTCAAGCGCAGCAAGATCCACAAAGACAAAAGATCTTCAATGCACAAATCATCGAAGTGCGCAACTACGGCTTGTTTATTGAATTGCCCGACGTGCTCATTTCAGGACTCATTCCTATGTCAACGCTGGATGATGATTTCTATCTTTTTGATGCCCTCCATAATAAACTCATTGGGCGTAAACATAAAAAAATCTACCGTGCTGGGCATCTCCTCAAAGTGGTTGTGTACAAAGTTGACCGATGGAAACAACAAGTGGATTTTCGTATTGTCCGCTGAAAGTTTGGATGAATAGCGTCAAGAAAAAGATTTGATTTTTTGTTATGATCTTCATAGAAATAAAAACTCTATGAACGCAAACGACGATTCCTATGTTAATCCGCCTGCCTCACCTTATCGCCACTACGCTCATGATCAAGCGCTTGAATTTCGTGAACTAGAGCTAGAACGGAAATATTTTACAGCTCAACTTCGGGAAAATGAGCGTGGAAAATTTTTACGTATCGTTGAAGAAGCGCAAGGTCGTCGCAATACCGTCATTGTTCCTGCTAGTGGCTTTGCTGGTTTTTTAGAAATGATCAATGATATTCTCTCAACCGAGGCAGCAAGTGAATAGAAGCCGTTGACAATTCTATTGTTTCAGTTGCCCCTCCCTCTTCTCGCTTAGTTTTCTTTTCGAACACTTACCTTGCGCCTGCAAGCACCATCACCCTACAACCCTGACTGAATCTAGCTCCAGACATCTCTCCCCCGCAAAGAACATTAAATTGAAGCCCTCCTCTCTTAGACCCCAAGAGCACCAAAAAATCCCAGGCGTCATCACCCGCCCCATCTCCTCTCAAGGAAGAGAACTCAACTCAAGCCGCAGAAGAGTGGGGTGATAAAGCTCAATTTTTTGCACATATATCTAAAGTACGTGGTTACGGTATTAAAATAAGTGGTTACGGTATTTTGGACCGCAACAATTTTG
>Ga0214923_10000481_pt1 | contig 60976 bp, 52 predicted proteins | sample LL1510_MetaG_FD_177993 | JGI IMG/M metagenome (GOLD analysis project Ga0214923, IMG submission 177993) | Freshwater microbial communities from Lake Lanier, Atlanta, Georgia, United States - LL-1510 | ecosystem: Environmental > Aquatic > Freshwater > Lake | place: USA: Georgia | collected...
ATGCCCCTGAAGTGTCCCCGCCGGTTCGTGACACAGTCAGTGCTCCGCTTACGATCGCGCCACCCAGCGGAGGGTTTGTGCTTTCATAAAGATAGGCTTCCGCAAATGTCAGTCTCAACCCAGGTGCATCTTGGATATCCGCCTGATCGCGCGGCTGAATCTGCCCTCCACCCGTGAATGGACTTGCAGCTACAAACTGCCCATAGACCCCGGTAATCGCTGCTGGATAGATCGGCTCGGTCAATGCAGTGCTCCCAACGTTCAGGCGGGTAGTTAAATTAACACCCCCATTCGCAAGAATGATATTAGATCCAGACGTAACCGTGCCAACTACGGTTAACGCCCACGTCCCACTGACCTTGCTCAACCCCACCACCCGCACCAAGCTGCCCTCGTAGGCTTCGTGAGCAGCAGTTAGTTGATCAATCGTTAGCGTAACAGGAGTCGGAACTGCAGTTGCCGTTCCCAACCGAACCACCTGACTACTCGCCGCCACCACTAACTCAGTTAGACCGCTGTAATTCAGTACAGAACCTGTAACCACATACTCGTCGCCACGAACAAAAAGATTCCGTTGGCCGGAGTAAATATTAATCCCCGCCTTGAGGATCCCGTTGGGCTGACCACTCTGCAGGTAGGCCGAGGTTGAGGATGTAGAATTAAAATTCTCCTCTGTACAAACACCCTGCACAGCCACCGTCTTACCCACATCCAAGGACACACCGTTTGCATCCACATCCCCAAGATTTGCGATCGGAATCGTCACCACCGCGATTGGTTGGATGAGCAAGGACTGGAGATTCCCATCTACGCCCGTCTGGACCGTGAAAGGATAGTTCCCATCCTTGGTCAGATCGCCCGCAGTTTCCGGAGTAGTCAATCCGGCGATGTTGATCGTCACGGGATTGAGTTGATCCACAACAAGCCCTGTAATGGTCAGAGTCGACCCACTCAACGTCTTCACAGCGGTACCTGCCCCTGTTCCCGATACCGTCACATTACCTGCACTTAGCCCGGTGAAGGCCGGTGGCACAGCCACACTCATCGCACTGATCGTTCCGGAACTGAGCGTTCCCGTCAGGGTCAACGATACTGTCTGCCCCGCTGTAGCCTTCGGGAAGATGTTTTGCGTCACAAAGGGGCTCGACGGTGTCGAGTTTGCAATTGCCAGCGTGCCCGTGCCCTGCACCGCCGTTGCTCCCAAGTTTTGGGAAGTGTTGGGAGAGCCCTTCGAACTCGCGGCTCCAGCAATCCATGCAAAATCAGCCGCACGGGACCCTGGCCCCACACGCTGTATACTGGTGTTGGGTGTGGCTTGGGTTTCAGACACCTTGCAGTCGGTCGAAGTATAACCCGCCGCAGCACCCGTCGCTGCTGTCATCACACCCTCGTAACTCAAAAATTCTTCCACTACCCCGTCAATGATCAGAGCCACACCATCAGGTGCGCCATTTTGAAAATTATTATCTGCAAAGGACACGCTTAATACGCGATACCCCTCGGGCGTCGTTGTGCCAGCCGTCAGCAGACTAAAAGGTACATCCGCCACAGAAGTCCCACCTGATGGGGTAACATTGTAAGGGATCGCTGCAGCAGCACTCGCAGCACTTGAACCTCCATTATAAAAGACCAGAGACACATTGCTCGATGTCCCAGGCGCTAGAACAATTTCCACAAATTCACCTGGATCATTTGTCGTCGATTCGTCGTAGTGAAACTCGTTGATCCAACCCTTAGCCGCTAGGGGAGCAGGTGGAACATCCACATTCGTAACCGTCAACGTCGCACTCGCGGTGGTGTAGTTGCTGTTCGAAGCCTGAATCGATGCGGTTGCTGGACCATAGCTACTGGAATTCGCCACTGCCGCGATGCTGAAGGTCGCACTCGTCTGCCCACTCGTAATGGTTACGCTGGCTGGCACCGTCGCCGCCGCCGTGTTTGCGCTCGCGAGGTTGACGATTAAATCACTGCTCAAGCTTGCCGGAATTCCGACCGTTCCCGTCGAAGCGTTGGCTCCGGCATTCTCCGCCACCGAAGTCGGATTCAGAGTCAACGTCAGGGCAGGAGTAGTTACCGTTCCGCTCACAGCAACATTGGCTGTTGTCACTCCTGTTGCCTCTATCGTCACATTCGCAGAGGCCAGCGTCCCCGCTGCCGTACTCGCAGCGATTCGAACCGAGATCGTTGTTGAAGCCACGGCCCCACTGACACGGGTCAATATTTTGCTGGAAGCATAGCTCAGCGCATCCGTTGAAACTTCAAAGCCCGTCGGAGCAGTCACTGTGATATCGCTGGTTAAATTAGAGCCCGAGACCGTGAACGACTGCGCTGCCGATGCTGTCCCCGCCACTGTGCTGAACGCGGTCAACGTTCCACCCGTCACACTTACCGTCGCAGCCCCTGCAGCCGCGACTGTCCCACTCACTGCAACGTTGGCGGTCGTCGCACCCGTGCTGGCTAAGGTTACGTTCCCCGAAGGAGAACCTTGAGCCGTAGCGGCTGCAATGCGAACCGAAATCGTTGTTGATGCCACGGCCCCACTGACACGGATCAATATTTTGCTGGAGGCATAGCTCAGCGCATCTGTTGAAACTTCAAAGCCCGTGGGAGCAGTCACTGTAATATCACTCGTTAAATTTGAGCCTGTGACCGTAAAAGTTTGAGCGGCCGAAGCCGTCCCCGCCGTTGTCGAAAAAGCAGTCAAAGTCGAAACTGATGGAGTTACAGTGGGGGATGAAGAAGAACCTGCAGGCGTCACATCGGCCCAAGTAGTGCCAACCAAAATAGAATCTATTTTTAGGGTCGGTGCGTTCGCAGCTGTGCCTTGGCGAATAACAATTGAGTCTACAGTTGATTGGTCATTCGTCGCGGTGCTGGTAAGCAGGGCTGTTGATTCTGCGCTCCCTAAAATAGGATTAACCCATAGGCTGGATACATCATCCGTGGTTGACCCTGAATTTTTAGTAATTTTTATAACAATGAGATAAGTCGTATTAAAATTTAATGTCGTAGTATCATATGTCACTGTGGTGGAGCTTTTTGAAAGACCAAGCACAAATCCAGCCCCACTCGTTTTCGCAAAAACTCTAGATACAAAACCGGTCGTGCCGGAGCTTAACGTGAAAAAGTAGTCTCCTGTTGCTTGGGCAGCGCTGAGATTGATAAGACATGAAGCATAGACATCACCGGTCTGGCTGGTGAATGTTTTGCGATCATCCTCACCGCTGGTGGTCATCGATGCTGCGCCTCCAACTCCAGAGGAGGGCAAACCAGAGTAAATTAAGCTTGGAGTTGCAGCAGAGATGGGGTTCGTGCCGCCGGAGCTCGCAGCGGTCCAACCGTTCGAAGTCAAAGCTCCTGTGAAATTAAAATTCTCTTCCAATAGAACTGCCGCTTGAGCCGCACTGGAAAGCGTGATTACAGTCGCGACCAGGGCGACGCACCATTTTGTGAATCCAAAATTTGAGTTGCTGAGGATATTTTTCATATTTTTATTTTCCTGTTTTTATCTACTCCAAAAGTGTGCCCGCCCACTGCGTAAGCAGTACCCAAACACACTGAAACGGATCAGGTTTATTACCACACTCACAACTTGCTCCCCATTAACCCAAAAGCTAGGACTATTTTGTGACAATATGATGGCACTTATTTTGAGATAAAAATACAAATTATAATCTACCCACCAACGATTTATATTCGTTTTTTGGATAATGTATTTATCGCCGCACTAGAAAATAATTTGCCTCACATCGGTATTGAACCTCCGATGCTGTTTTTTTTCTAACTTTCTTAACCCCTTAACCCCTTTACCCCTTTACCCCTTTATCCCCTCTATCCGTAGCCCCTCCTACTTAAACGTTCCTACCGCTTTTTTTGCGTCCTTCGGATCCACCACCCAAACCGCCACCGAACTCGGAACATTGGAGTTTGTTAAGGTGTTCGAAAACGATTTCGGATTTACAAAACCCAATCCCCCCGTATCGATCAGAACAAAAAAAGTATTGGTCTTGTTCGTGGAAAAACCATTAGGCGTAACAATTCCGCTTGCATTGGTAAACTTCGGCGGCACTTCCAGAAACGCAATTCCACGATAGTTCCCTCCATTCGTATTCGTAGTTGTAGTCATAAGACCTAGAAATTCTGAGCTCGTATTGGTATAAGTTATACCACTTGAATTCGTAGGATACTGCGAATACTCCGCATAAAATGCGTTTACGGCTGTCTTAATCGATTCCGCCATCGACGCCACCTCCGCCTTCTTCCCCGCCTGAATCGCACCATTGATCGCTGGCAAACCCAACCCCGCCAGCAACCCAATGATCGAAATCACCACCAGCAACTCCACCAACGTAAACGAGTTGCTTTTTGCCTTTGGAAATTTACGGGATGAAGTTATGTTCATAACTATGACTACACCCACTCTGCTCCCTTTCCACCAGAAAATTTTTCCTCACGCTACGTCCGCCTCACTAACTGCAAAACTACCTTCGTACCCCGCGTCTGGGCGCGTCCCGCAACCGCGGGATTCAAACATTCAAACCCTGCGTAGCTCTGCAAGGTTTACCGAGACTGAGCAAAGTAGAGCCGCCTTCACCCTGATCGAACTCCTCGCCGTCATCACCATCATCGGCATCCTCGCAGGCCTTACCCTCGGTGCCGCAGGAGCCGTTCGCCGTCACGGTGCCACCTCCACCGCCAAGGCCGAAGTTGCCGCCCTCCAAGCCGCGTGTGACCGCTTTTATGCCGATAACAATCTTTACCCTTCAAATACCTCTACAACCCCCTCTGCTGTTAATCCGGCCAACTACACCACTGCAGGGCAGGTTCTTTTTAGTAATCTTTTCGGATCGGCCAAACTTTCAGTAGCCCCCACCAGCAAACGGTACTTCGAACCCAAACCCGCTATGGTCTTTACCAACGCCAACGTATCCACTAACTACTTCATCGACCCCTGGGGCTACGCGTACGGCTACAATTCGGACGGCACAAACGCCCCCATCATATGGTCCACCGCAGGCCAAACAAGTGCCGCAGGAACAAATAAGTGGATAACCAGCTGGCCTAAGATGTAGATAATTGTTTAATAAGTATTTATACAAATAAATTACTTTCCTAATATTTACTTTGTAAGCTTGTGTTGACATTGTAAATCCAAGGTATATATAGCCTAACAGTGATCTCTTTAATTCTCACAGCCGCTAAGCCCACCTCGGTTTCCTCAAAACAACATTCACACCTTCGGACATTGACTCCTTCTCACATTCAAACCCTGCGAAGCTTAGCAAGGTTTACCCAGACTGTGCGAAGCAGGGCGGCATTCACCCTCGTCGAACTCCTTGCCGTGATCGGGATCATGGGACTTCTTGCCGCAGTTGCCGTGCCCGCCCTCAAAGGACTGACTGGAAGCGGAGGACGCAAGCAAGCCTTAAGCCAAGTCATGGGCGCCCTCGAAATTGCCCGCAACACTGCCATCTCTACTGGCACCAACGCCGCCGTTATCTTTCCTGATAATGGATTCACTGCTTCAGGTGTCGACCCTGCCCCTTACAAATTTCGTTCTATGGCTATAGTTTCTTACTTCGACACCACAATTGCCACCAACACCAACTCCAATATTCCCTTCGAAAAACTTGTTTCCAGCTGGATCGTTCTCCCTCAGGGCATCTCATTCCTTCCTGCTTATTTAAAAACAACCACTACGACCAACATGATTCCAGTGACCGCAAAAATTCGAATTCCCCCAAAGACAAACGACATCACCATTACCTGTCCTGGTATCATTTTTCAATCCGATGGTGGTCTTCTAGATGGCCCAACAAATTCCGTTGCAGGAGTTGGCTTTTTCGAAGGAACAGTCGATGCAAAAGGAAAGACCAACCCCACCTCCAAAATGACCAACTTCGAAACCGTCCGCCTAACCAAGTACACCGGCCGGGCTCGCCCCACCCTCAGCCCCGCCCCATGAAATCTTTTTCTCCCAACGTCGCTTCTCGTCGCCTTTCGGCCGCTTTCAGCTTAACCGAAGTCGTGATCGCCATGGGCGTCGCAGCCGTCGCCTTCACCTCCATCATCGCCCTCTTCCCCCTCGGCCTCAATATGAGCAAGGAAAGTTACGAGGCCACCCAAGCCGCCCTGATCGCCCAAAGTATTCTTGCCGACTTGCGTGATCAAAACAGCTCCACCACAGGTAAACTAATCCAAATGACCGGCTCGAATGCATTTACGAACGTGAATTACACGAACATCCCAATGACCGGCACTTTGGGACCCCTTGCCGACCGCTATATTTATTTAGCTTACGACCAGCAAATCCGCAGCGACTCGTCCAATAATCCTATTATGCTTCGACCTTTTGCTATTACGAATACTCCTAACACCTGGTTCAGAGACGGGACCAATAATGGTCTTCTTCTGGTCAAAGTCTCGATCAAAAACACCTTTCGAATGTCGGCCACTGGTAAATCGAATCCTCAAAGGGTGGACGTCACCGTCGAAAGCCCCGCCAATGCACCAGCCACGAACCGAGTCCAATATATTTTTAGCGGAGTCATTCCCCAAACATGAACCTCTCCCCACATCTCTTATTAAGAAGGCTATTACGGATCCAAAATCATACCTACGCTACCCCGGTCCACGTCCATTCCACGATTGAGGATCCCCTTATCCCCTTCTTCCGAAGCAGACTTGCCACAGCTTTCACCCTGATCGAGCTGATGGCTGCTACCACGGTGCTTTCCGTTATTCTCCTGATGATGGTCGGAATGCAGGATCAGATGTCGAAAGCCTGGTCCAATGCCAATCGCCGGACGGATGCCACCCGCGAGGCTCGCGCCGCCTGCCTCCTGATGGCCCAAGACCTATCCACCTTTGCGATGCGGGGAAAAGCTTTTGGCCAATACGACAGCTTTCCAACCAATTTGACAACTGCCCCTGTTCCTTTCTACTACTTTAATGGACCTGGAGGAATTGCCCCCGGGGGAGCAACTGGATGCGCTCAATTTTTTGGCTTAATTCCTCAAGCCAGCAAAAGCAATAACACTGCCGATATCGCCCTTGTTGGGTACTATATCGCTTCAACGAATCAGACAAACGTCAACGGCTTTACCAATACTAGCTGGAATCTTTTTCGTTATTATATCCCACCCTCCGATGCAGCGGGTGGGATCGCAAACTGGCTTTCCTCCCCCAATGGGACCGCCGCGGCACTATTTACAAACATACCAGCCAACAGTGAAATCCTCGCCCGAAATGCTTGCAATCTGCAAATTAAATTCTACGGAAGCCTTACGGCTCTTGTCACGAATGGCCTCAATTTCAGCAATGTCGTATCCACCTCCAGCAAAGATTTTTACAGGGGCAACAAGATGGGAATTGAACTTTCTTTTTACCCCGAAGACTCGGCCCAAAAAATCACAAACTCCGCTTGGATGAATGCGGCAAATATCCAGAAATATGCACGCTCCTTCGAATTTAAGATCGATTGCCCTAAAAACTGACAATCCCCATGCAAAACATTTCCAAAAGAAAATTCTGGAAACCCTCTCCTAGCTTCGCACTAATCAGCGTTCTTGCTCTCGTCTCCCTCGCCGCCCTTACCGCCACCGCTTTCCTGGCTTCGGCACGGCTCGAGCGTCAAGCCACGAGCTCCATCGGCAACGCCACGCGCCTCGAGATGGCTTTGGATTCGGGCAAAATCTGTGCTTCGCAGGTCATCGGCGATAACACTCAACCGGATGTGGGCAATACCCACGTCATCCTTTACTGGAGGACGAACTGGACTGACGAACTTGGATACCCCTTCATTGGCCAGATCAGAGCAAGCAATACCGCTTCTTGGTACTACTTCCCTTTATTTAGTCCAGCTGGCCTTACCAATCTTGATACGAACGTCTATCAAACCGCCATGCGATGCACCAACACCCACCAAGGAACTTTTTCAAACCAGATGCGGAGCAATATGGCAACGAAATACACAAATACATTCGTAGCCAATCCAGGATTGAATCATCCAACCTGTGTTCAGATTCCGCTTCTTGGAGGACGCACCTCTCCCCCCGTAGGCTGGGTCTATCTACATCAAGAAAAGAGACAGCTAGGCAGTGCCCTCACCAACACCTCCCCTGTCGTGCGCATCGCCTGGTTTACCGAAGACCTGGAAGGCCTCATCGATGCCGAGCGCATGGGTGCAACAACCAGCCGCTCCACCGGCACCAATGCAGAGGAAGTATCCTTAGCCAGCGCGAGCGATTCAAGCGGTGCTCTTATCGCTAGCGTCGCCAATTTCACGAATAACCGCAAAGCGTACATTTCTTATGGCCTTCTCTCTTCCACAAGCGTGAGTGGCTTGGCAAATCCAACCAACGCCCGTTACTTCGCCAGTGGACTTCGCTCCTGGGCGCCCACCAACGCCGCATCTCCAACCAACGGAGCGCTTGCCTGGATTCCCGTCGGAATTCCTGTTGATGGCACCGCCACCGCTCCCCTTGGCTACTCCAATCAAGGTTACACCAAATTCAACCTGAATAATCTCGCCACCAATTCCGGGTCGGCTGGACAAGCCCTTACTAACATTGCCCAAATTATTACTTCTAACCTATCGACCAATTTCCTCGCCCGAGCTGGCGGTTTGACCAACAACAATCGTTTCGATTACGCAAAATGCATCGCAGCCAATATTGTAGATTACATAGATTCTGATTCCACGCCTTCCATTGAGACAGGAACAGATGGATATCGCGGGTGCGAAGCTCTCCCTTTGGTAAGCGAAGTGGCGTTGAGCATCCAATGGACGAATCAGGTGAAAACTGGGGTTCGTTATGAGGAAGAGTTTGAAGTGGTCCAAGTGGTCGAATTTTGGAATATGTTCAACAAGCCGTTCAATGGAACGGTTGACTTCGGATATAATTCCACACTAGAAGCCCAAGTGGGATTGACTCCTAAATTTGCTTTAAACAGCACCAACTTCATAACGAGCGGCAAACTCACCAACAGCTATAGCCTTAGCCTTCAACCGAACGAAGTTCGCGCTTATGCATCGCCGCCCATCCGTTACAAGGTGTTGAGCGGAGTAGGCACGGAACCGGTTTACGGAGGGACTTCACCCAAGAATAAAGCCACGAATGACGGCTTTATTACCTTCGGAAGACCAGGCTCTCCCAGTGCGAATAACTACACCAGCAGTTGGACTCTCTCAGCCGGAGGCCTGATCTATGACCAGACAACCGCGATTGAGGAACCCACCTTCACCGTTCGATGTGAAAAGTACGCATCAACTGCGGCCTACCGAAATCCCGACTTCAAAAACCATCAACCCAGCCTTCGCTTGGATCCCCCTAATAAGACTGGAGAAGTGCGATTCGGCACTGGGGACTTGCGGATCACTTATTTTTCTACCAATACCAGCGACCCAGATAACCATGGTATTTTTAATGCCAGCACATTTGCCGACAGCGGGAGCCTAGGATACCGCAACACGATCTGGGCTTACACGGCTCGTAAGGGCTCTACCACCCAACCCTCTGTTTGGTTGGACGGCGGCTATGCAAATTCTCCACGAGGAACGAAGCAAATTCCAGGAGCAGACGTCAGAGTTTATACTGCAGGCACAGTAACCACAAATCCTGCCTTCGCCCCTGCGTTAGCCTCTCATGTTCCGACCACAGCCATCCAGAACGAGGCACCCGCTTATATTGCCAATACACCGATGACGAATATTTTTGAGCTGGGAAGAATTTTCGATCCGATGCAGTGGCAAACCGCCATCTCCATGACTCCGAGTGCCCCCCAGGCTGTTAACCCCACTAATATCACAACCAGCAGTACTAACGATTACCAGCAAGGCGGAGGCAACACACTTCGCATCGGCCGGGCTGAACACCAGCGCTTTGCTTTCACGAATATTTATAACGAGGCAACTGCTATTCCCATTCCAAATATGGGAATGTCCTCAGCCGCGCTACTCGATCTCTTTTGCCTCACCAACGGGACGAGCCCAAATGGAGGCCCTTACTCTTTAGGGGGCGGGAAAATAAACCTCAATACCGCTCCTGCCCCTGTCCTACGCGCTCTTGCTGGAGGGATCCTTCTCACAAACGATCCCGCACAAGTACCTGCAAGCTACACCCTCCCACCTTCCATGGCTGAAGCCTTTGCCCAGGGGGTCATGCGTTTCCGTTCTCAATACCCTTTCCTTACTCCCAGCCACCTCTCTTTCATTGGCACCGATCCCTCTTGGCCCAACACCAACAACTGGCCCACAAACAGTGTATTTGGAAACACCAATACGATCGATCTTTCCGCAGCACCTGGAAATACGTTTGGCTCTACGGCTAAGGTCGCTGTCAGCGCGTGGAGCGACCAGGCGGCCGAGGAGTGGTTCTCCAAAATCTTTGCGCTATCCTCTTACCAGAGTCATAACTTTCGTATTTACGTAGTTGCCCAACTCGTTGCCACTAACTCGTCCGGCACCAACGCCATCGGCCCGCTCGCGAAGAAGTTTTACCAAATCTATGCTCGGAACACTAATAATTCCGGCATAACCGTGACACCAAACACTGGTTACAAAAATAATACGATTTACACATGGACACCGGCCATCAACACAATCGACATCTATAAATCGACCTACTAAAATAAATTCACCATGGTCCGAATCTTCTTACTAAAAATGAAATACACAATGCGTTTTATCTTCATTCCCCTGCTGTTCCTAGGCACGACATCGAAGGGATCAGCCCAAGTCGCTTTGGCCAATTTTGGGCCAGACCAGAAGCCGGTGGGTATTTTCATGAAAACAAGTACTGGAGAAGCCCTCAAGCTGGGCGATTTTCCTATAGGTCAAGCCACCGGATTTATGAGTCTCGAGCCCCGACAAACTGAGTTTATATTCGAGCACCCCACGCTTGGGAAAAAGAGCATCTCCGTCCATCCAAGCAATAGCCCAACTTGCATCCTCTACTCCACGATCAGGATGATACCTCCGGAAAAAGATAAACCTGCCGAACCGGTTCTTGCCCCACAAAAACTTTTGCTCGGCCAACCCCGCGCCAAGGGCTACCGGGCCATCAATCTATGCACTAACTTGATTGTGTTTTCTGTGGATGGAAAAAAAGTGCAGTGCAAACCCGGCACGAATGAAAGCGACTTTATAGAGCTTAGCTCCTCCCAACGTGCCACGATTGCAAGGGAAGACGGTACCGATCCTATTACGTACAGCCCAGAGGAACCCAGCCCCTTTGTAGTTTTTTTCTTTCCCACGGGCGATAAAAAGTCCTTTGGATGGACCGCTCAACCTGAACCATCCATCACGAAGTAGTCTACTGCAAGGCACTCCGCCTCATTTCGATTCCCCATCTCTTTTCTATAAACTTCTCTTCAATGAAGTATTCGAGTCATTTCCACCACCCCAAACAACTCCGTCTCGCAATGCCCGCCTAAAATCAGATTGATGCCTAGTTCTTTGGCCTTCACCTCCGTCGGATAATTGGCCTCTCCCGTGATCAGCGTATCTAAACCCGCTTTCACGACCTGATCCAGATCCCCAAACCCCCCCGTCACAATTCCAATCTTCCGACAAACTTTCGGCCCACGACCCAATACCACAGCCTTTCTGCCTGTCACTCGACTCATTCGATTCGCCAGCCCCCTCAAGTTCAGACTTCCGCCTTCCACCTTGTATCCAATCTCCCTCCCCATCGCTCTTCCGAATCTTTTTCGTCTCCACTTCTCCAATCCCAAGGCCCTCAGCAGGCCGATCGAATTTCCCAACTCCGGATGTGCATCCAGCGGAAGATGGGAAGAGTAGATTGCCACTCCCAATTTTTTACCCAGACGAATTCGTTCTGCCCGCAACTTCCGATCCAACGCCGAACTTCCCCAAAAGATTCCGTGATGCACGATCAGAAAATCCACCTTCTCTTTACCCGCCTTGCGGATCGATTCGATATCCGCATCCACTGCCCATCCCACCTTTTTGACCCGTTTGTTGTGTGTCACCTGTAATCCATTCTTTGCCCCAGAATAGTCTCGGAACTTTTTCGACTCCAAAATCCTGTCACACTCCTTGGCTAACTCCTTTGCCTTCATACCACCTTCTTACCCCGTCCCCCCATCCAACGCATCGCGAATCTTCCGCTTCAACCCAAACCACTCTCTGGACTAATCTCCTTTTATGAATCCCGCGATCGTGCTGGAACACTCCTCTTTCCTGATCGTCGATAAACCTGCTGGCTGGCTCGTCCACCCCACCCGACCCGATGGAACTTTCACCCTCATCGATTGGCTTCGCGAACAGTATCCCGATGAATTCCTTTCCCTCGTCAGCCGACTCGACCGCGAGACGTCCGGCCTTCTTCTGGTGGCAAGGGGCAAAGAAAACGCCTCCCTGTTTGGTAAAATGCAGCAACGCCGGGAAATTCATAAGTCGTACCTCGCCCTTGTTCATGGGCGGTCACCTGAATCCGGTCTCATCGACCAGCCCCTCGACAGACTCGGCAAGCATCAACCCAGCCGAATCTATATGAGACAAGCCGTCATCCCAGGTACCTATCCCGCCCAGACCAATTACAAAACCCTCGAAACACGTACCCATCCTGAATTTGGGGTGCTCAGCCTTGTCGAAGCCTCACCTAAGACTGGTCGACTCCACCAAATCCGTGCCCATTTCGAATTTATTGGGTTTCCAGTCCTAAATGACAAGATTTACGGGCAAAATGATCAAGTATTTATAGACTATATCGATAAAGATACCAGAAATTATACTAAAATGGCAAGACATAGCTTACATTCAGCGAAATTGTCCTTTGTTTTCGGCACAGAGGCGGTTTCTCAGAAAATTGGACTACCTGAGGATTTGGCCGAAATTTGGGATGCCGCCACTGCTTAATCTTGAATCAATCCCATGGACGGCTAAGGATAGCCGTCCCTACCAGTTTAACTGTTTTTAGCCCATGCCCTACCCCATTTACCGGCTTCCCCCCTTCAAGGTCGATAAAGTCATGTTGGCCACAGCCGAAACAATTGACTGGGGACTCAAACTCCTCGGCATCCCACCCCTTTGGAAAGAAACCCAAGGCGAAGGAATCAAAGTAGCCGTTCTCGATACAGGCATCGCCCTAGAACATCCAGACCTTCAACCCGCCATCCTCGAGGCCCGGGACTTCACCCGCAGCCCTTCCGCAGCCTATGACGCCCAAGGTCACGGCACCCATGTCTCGGGCATCATCGCCGCCCGTCGCAACGCAAAAGGAATCGTCGGAGTCGCTCACCAATCCAAAATCATCGCGGCCAAAGTTCTAAACGACGAAGGTACCGGCACTACGCAGAATATCGTCGCAGGTATCCAATGGGCCATCGAATCTGGAGCCGACATCCTCTCAATGAGCCTGGGTAGCCCAGAACCCGACGAAGAGATTCACCAAGCCCTCCTCCTCGCCATCTCCAAAGGCATCTTCGTGATTACCGCCGCTGGCAACGAAGGCCCCGACTTAGACACCGTGGGTTATCCCGCTGGATTCCCCGAGATGGTGGCGGTCGGCTCGATCGACCGCCGAAAACGTCTCTCTCAATTCTCATCTCGTGGCCGCCAGGTGGACGTGGTTGCTCCAGGCGATGAGATCACCTCCTGCTACCCTCCCCGCAGCTACGCCACTCTAAGTGGCACCTCGATGGCTACGCCCTTTATCTCGGGCGTGGTCGCCCTGGCCCTGGCCAAACACCGGAAAATAGGAGGCAAAACCCCCCTTCGTACCCAGCAGGACTTGATCGAACACTTGTGCCGCACCTCCGCCGATGCCGGCTTGGCCGGGTTCGACCCTCTCTATGGTTGCGGAATCATCAATCCGGCAAAGTTGCTTAAGGGGTAAGCAACATTCCTAGGGGCCTAATCCAAATACCCCGTGCCCAGATTCCCAACCTTATGTGGGGCGGGCATCTTGCCCGCCATAGAAAGAGACCCTACCTAGCTACAAATTTCACCCTTGCTGAGCTGGCTGCTGAATCTGAACTCCCTGCAATGGAATCCGCGAAACAATTTTTCCATCATACAAAACATCCAACGAATACTGCCCAGGACTTGGCAAGCGCAGCCCTGCAATGTTGAAGATGAAGTTTTGACTCCAAAAAAACGCCTGTGCGGGAGGTTCCCCCATCGTGAACTCAATCCTTGGACCCCCTTCAGGGAGAATCGCCTTTCCATCCGAATCGATAAAAGAAATCTGAATCGTGTGCTTTCCTTCGTCCCCCGTGCGAAAAAGAAGCCTGAGCGCAATCGAACAGTGCGGATGTACTGCGGGGTACTGCCTCGCACAGATGGTGTCAAAGGACCCCAAAACACAAAGCTTCCCCTGATAATCACTGGCCGAATCTGCAATCAGTGCTGTAAGAACTTCCATCTATTCAACTCTATCCGATTTTTCACCACTTTGGTAGGGGCGGTTTGATCCTATCCCACCTCGCGAATCATCGATTTACACATTTCAACGAGGCGAATATGGGACTGGTCGCCCTACCAAACCCCACAAATTTCCAACTCCCTTTGTCTTCATCTTCATCTTAAACTTCCCCTATGCCCCCTCTTCACCTCTTTATCATGGCTGGAGGTTCTGGTGAGCGCTTCTGGCCTCTCAGCCGCAAGGCCAAGCCCAAACACCTGCTCAAACTTGTCTCCTCAAAAACTCTTCTCGAGGAAACTGTCCTCCGCCTCAAACCTCTGGCACCCCGACCTTCCAATCTCCTAATACTAACCAATCACGAGCAGATCCCTAGCGTCCGCAAAGCCCTGCCCCGCTTCCCCAAAAGCTCGTTAATTCCCGAACCTGCTAAGCGCGATACCGCTCCTGCCGCAGCCCTAGCAACAGCCCTTGCCCTTCGCACCCATCCCGACGCCATCTTGGCCCTACTCCCAGCCGATGCCGTGATCGGAAAGGCCCCGATTTTTCGGGCCCAGTTAGCCGCCGCTGCACGTGCGGCACACAGCTCCCCATCTTTTGTCGCCTTGGGCATCAAACCCTCCTACCCCGCCACCGGCTTCGGATATCTTCACCTGGGTCGAAAGACCCTAACTCAAATCAAGGGCGGACCCTTCCTGTGCGTTCGTCGCTTTGTAGAAAAGCCATCCTTGGCTAAAGCGAAGACCTTCTTAAAATCCCGTCAGTATTCCTGGAATGCGGGCATCTTTGTTTGGAAAGCCTCCACCTTTCTCGCCGAGGCACGCCGACAACAATCCGCCCTCGCCCGTTTTATCGAAAAGTTTCCAAAACGCGGTTCTTATGCTTCCTACCTAAAGCGAGAATTTCCCAAGCTACCGAAAATCTCTGTCGACTACGCCATCATGGAAGGCGCGAAGTCTGTTCTGGCTATCCAAGCTGCTTTTCCTTGGGATGACGTAGGCTCATGGAGTGCGCTCCCCGCTCACTTGCCCACCGATAAGCAAGGCAACACCTTCCGTGGTCAGGTGCTTTCCTTGGAATGCCGAAACACCCTCGCTCTTGCCCATGGAAGTCGACCTATCGCCCTCCTCGGGACGGAGAACCTCGTAGTCGTGGATACGCCCGATGCACTGCTCGTGTGCCCTAAGAACAGAGCTCAGGAGGTGAAACGACTGATGGGATTGCTACCGAAAGAGGTGGTTTAGTAGGGTCTCTTATCTCTAACAAGTTTCCAACTTTCCGGCATTCGGAGTAGCAGCGGACTCACCAACAAAACAATCAGTGGTTTGAACCAGACGTCGGTCGCCAAATAGATTGGCCTCCCCATTCCGTCGCACATTAACCCGATACAGGCGATCGCTAGGATCGTCCCCTTCCACCTTTCACCTTCCACATCAGTCCAATAGCTAACAGCAGCAAATGCGAGTAGAGGCGAGATGAGCACATAACTGTTTGTCTCCGCACGCGGATTGAAAATCGTCCAAATCAAGGCGGTCACAACCCATAACCCCCAAGAGCCGCTCATGAAACCGCCACACCGATATTTCCAAATCACAAACCCCAGAGCCGCACCCGATGCTGTTATGCGGCTCAAAGAATTAAATGGCAACGGATTTGAAAATCCTGCTTTCTCCAACATTCCAAATAGGTCGCTTACCCGAAGATTTTCCGGTGTGTAGGAGTGAGTCAGCTTTGTCCAGAATTCGATCCACTGCCCCAAGGCGTATCCTGGATCTGGGTGGATGAATCCAATGGCTCCCGTGGCCACAAGTCCGCCGAGAAGCGGAATTCGAATCGGAGCAAATACTGCAAAAGCCAACAACCAAGGGGCGACCGAGATCGGTTTAAGGACCAGCGCTAAAGTCAAACATGCGGCAGCAGATTTCCACTTCTCATCACGTATGCTGATACAAAGGAGAACGAGTGATGCAGAAAGAGCTAAATTCGTTTGGCCATTGTTAATCGCAGCTAATGATGCGGGTACGGCCAGCAGAACAAGTAGCCCAAACGCTGAATCGAACTCCCCCCGCCCACTGCTCTTCTGATTCAAGCTTCCAGCAAGCCTCCATAATCCCCATCCAAAAAGTCCGAATCCGAACAAGCGCCACACGATCTCCCCGAGGACAGCGGGTTGTATCAAATGAAATGGGGTAAAAAGAACGGCAAACGTGGGTGCGTACAGAAATCCATGAGTCCCCCCAGGATACATCGATTCCCCCAACCACCAGTGACTTGAGGCAAACCTGTAGTTTGGAACAACCCCCGTCCGATCAGGGTTAAAAACCAGATACAACGACATTCCCGCAAAAACCAACCCAAGGATTGCCCATCCGAATCGAGTCCAGCAATTGCGCATGAATGATTTCAAGCGATCTGGGGTAACGAAGCAAGTGAGCTTATCGAAACTACCCCTACCCGTCCGACGCAGAGCAGGTGCTACAAGAATTCTACTTTGCCCGTATTCACGTCGTAGAGAGCACCCACCAACATGATCTTATTTTCACGAGTCAACCGATCCAAAATCCCGCTATTTGCCCGAATATAGCTCATCGTATTAAGGACATTCTTACGAGCCACCTCATCCACAAACGCCTTCTTTTTATCATCAGCCCAAGTCGAAAAATCCTTCAACTGGCTAGGATCAATGGATCCTTGGATAATGCCAACCAACTCGTCCAGATGGTCGCATCCAGTTGCCTCGGCTGCGCTTTTCCCTGCGACCTTGAGATCTACAGACGCTTTGACAGCACCACATGAAGTGTGACCCAAGACCAACAGAAGTTTGGCTCCCGCCACACCGCACGCGAACTCCAGACTCCCAATCATTTTGTCCCTAGCCACATTACCTGCGATTCGCGCCACAAAAGCGTCCCCTACCCCCAAATCAAAGATGTGTTCTACTGGAGCCCGACTATCGATGCACCCCAAAACGGCGGCAATCGGGAATTGTCCTGTTGCTGTGGCTCCAGCTTGCCTGCGCAAATCCCGAACGAGAGGTTTCCCGGTCAAATATCGTTCATGTCCATCTTTCAGGATCTGCAAAACCTCAGCCGGCTTTAAGGACTGCTGAACTTCCCGACTGGAGTAGTCTACAAAGGTCAGGTCTTCCTGCAGCTTTTCATACTTCTTTTTGAAACCCAGCAAGCTCACCTCCACCCCGTGCGCCTTCGAGGTGACTTCCTTGAAATCAGTCAGCAGATCCAGAATATCGGGGTCGATAAAATCACAATTCCGCGCGTCGATCTGTACCTTTGTGCCACGACGCGCCTCCATCAAGATTTTTTGTAAGGCTGCGCGATTGAAGAAACTGACCTGGGGCGCTAACTCCAATCGAAGAACATCACCATGGACATGCTTTTCCATCACTTGATGAATCGATCGGCGATAGTTACTGCGTAAAATGAAGAGCAAACTGATCCCTAGCCCGATAAGGATTCCCGTCAGAAGGTTCGTGAGCACAATCGCCACAACTGTCACCGCAAACGGGAGGAACTGGTACTTGCCCGAACTCCACATCTGCCCGATCACCTTCGGGCTCGCCAACTTATATCCGGTAACAATCAAAACTGCCGCTAAAACGCAGAGTGGGATCTGATTTAGCCATCGGGGTAGAAGCGCCACACAACCGAGAAGCAAGACGCCGTGAAAGATAGTAGAAATTTTCGTCTGCGCTCCTGCATTCAAATTCGCCCCCGAGCGTACAATTACGCTCGTCATCGGCAAACCGCCCAAAAAACCACTCACCATGTTTCCCGCTCCCTGAGCCAACAGCTCCCGATTTGCCGGGCTCTTTCGCTGTTGAGGATCGATCTTATCCACCGCCTCGATCGTCAAAAGGGTCTCCAAGCTGGCAATCACCGCTAAGGTGACTGCAGCTCCATACAGCGCGGGTTTGGCCAACACAGAAAAATCAGGAGAGCAAAACAACTGCAGGAAACCTGAGGCTCCCTCGGCCACAGGCACCTGAACTAGGTGCGTTGGAGCGATGGCCCAAGGATGGCCCATTTGAATCAAGAGAAGATTGGCCGCAGTACCAAATAAAACAGCCACCAAAGGCCCAGGAACGGGGGATTTCTGTAACCACGAAACTTTTCCCCACACTACAAGCAGGCCTAAAGAAAGAAGACCAATCGTTGCCGCTCCTGGGAGAAACATTTGCAATGCAGCAGGCAGCTCAGTGAAAGTGTTTTTATCATCCGTCTGGCAGAAATCGGTATCTCCTACCGGATTTGCATCATATCCCACGAGATGCGGAAGCTGCTTTAAGATGATAATGATCCCAATTGCTGCTAGCAGCCCTTTTACAACACTGGATGGGAAAAAGGAGGCGAGGAATCCTCCTTTAAGGAGTCCAAACACGATCTGCAACGCGCCGGCCACGATGACCGCCACAAGAAATGCCTGAAAGGAGCCAAGTTCTGCAATTTGGCTCGCCACCACAGCCGTTAACCCGGCCGCAGGACCCGTAACGCTGGTACTGGAACCACTCAACACACCCACCACCAGACCACCTACAATCCCGGCAATGATTCCGGCAGCTAAGGGCGCGTTGGAAGCTAAGGAGATGCCAAGACAGAGAGGAAGCGCGACAAGAAAGACAACCAATCCAGCAGGAATATCCTTTGCAAGGTTCGAGGGCTTGAAGAGCGATTGTGTAGTCATCGAATATTTTTAGATGAGACAAAGTCTCACGTCTAGGGAATGCTCAAAGATTTAGCAGCTGGATGGGTCTGTAAGGATGACGGCCTGAAGAACCATGTAGGGCGGGCATTCCTGCCCGCCTCGTACCCAGCGACCACGAATGGTCGCCCTACAATCGCATTCAACACTCAAGCCAGTGTAGGGCGGGCATCTTGCCCGCCTCCTCCCCGGCGACCACGAATGCTCGCCATACAAAAAAACCCCCCGGAGCCCAATCACTGGCTCCGAGGGGTTTCTAAACTAACTGTGCTCTAAATAATCTTTAGAAGCTGTAGACAACTTCAGCACCCGCGTAATGGGCTGGCCCACTACTGTTGGATGCACCGGCATTGGTTCCGGTACTGGTCCCGGAAATGTTGTCACCCCAATCCAAGCGGTACTCAGCGCGGATCAGAACATTATCGATTACGTTGAAACCAGCAGTGATCGTATATTCCCACCAGCTAAGGCCAGAGGCTTGGTTGTTGTTACCCAAGTCATTATTAATTTTATTCAGATTATCACCACCGAAGTATTCACCACGGCTGCACAGTGAGAACCAGTCGTTAAACTGATACTTCGCATAGGCCGAAGCACCCCACCAAGTGGTGTTGTTTGCACCATTCGCGCCACCGTTTGTTCCATTTGTTCCAGCGGTGTTACCGAGGACGCTATCGAAGGCAAGAAGGAGCTTATCATTCGCAAACTTAGGAGCCCAGTTGCCCCAAGAGTTATAGATGATGGTCCATGCACCACCTGCTGCAGATGTTGAGCCAACATTCGAGGGCAACGCATTTTGGTTCGTTGCACCAGGAGTTGTTCCTGCAGTGGGGTTTCCAGTGCTGTTTTCACTCGCAGTGCTGTACTCGAAGTTATGGCTCCAGTTCGCGTTTCCACCGGGGTTGGTCACGTTGAGGGCGGCCAAGAGAGCCACGCCATCGCTTCCACCAGAAGTGGTCGTGTTGTTGTCGCTGTTAGCGCCGTTCGCCACACCCAACTTGCCGTCGAGGTACTCATCGAACTTGTAGGACGAGAGAACACCCGTGTACCAGAAGGGGAACTGGTTATAGAGCAAGCCGTACGTGATGTTCATATTCGCGGGACGTTCCATTACCTCGTAGCCGAGGATGGAGGCGAACTTACCGACTTTGAAGTCCCAGCCGTTACCCACAGGGGCGCGGAGTTGAACATAAGCCTGTTCGAGGAACAGGTAGTTCGAATCTTGCGCAGTATTGGATTGGACCGAAGGATTCGCCAAGTACTTGGCGTCTTCACCGATCATCACATCAACGCGGAATCCAGCTTGAGCTTTGTTCTCGGAGGTCATCGCCTTTTCGAGAGCGAGTTTGACAGCATACAGATTGAAATCACCCTGCTGGGCGGAATCACTCTGGACTCGGCTGTTAACTACCGAATTGCCGCCTTGGCCGGTAAAGTTGTAGCTATAACCGGTGTCGACGTATCCGCTGAGCTTGATGGCCTTCTGGGCGGTCTCAACGAAGTTATTTTGAACCATCTTTTTGGTATCTTGAGCGGATGCCTCGGGGGCGCTGTCCGCGAGGGACAAGCTGGCCACGGCAGCAAGCACGCCAAGAATCGCTGTAATATTCTTGATCATTTTGTTTCGTATCTCCTGTTTGTGTTTGTGTTTGTGTTTGTACTGAAGCCAAGCCGTGTTTTTGGCAAAACTTAGCCTCAATATGACCAATTTTTTTATAGAAAGATAAAAAATCCTCAAGATTTTTTATGTCTTTCGGCCTAGTCCAAAACTGGATTGTGAACGAGGATACTAACTTGATAGCACGATGCATGCCAACTATTTTGAATTTATAAATAGCTTGTATCATGTTGAACTACATAATTTTACATAATATACGACGCGTGCTTTAGGCTATCAACTATGGTTTAAGGGTGATTTTTAGCCAATTGTAGGCGGGCATCTTGCCCGCCTCATACCTGGCCGCCCGCAAACGGGCGCCCTACATTCCCGTTCAAGCCTTAAGCCCATGTAGGGCGGGCATCTTGCCCGCCTCGAACCCGACCACAAATTGTCCCCTACATATAAACAAAAACCCCCGGGACCCAATCACTGGTCCCAGGGGTTTTGTTTAAGAGTCTTGCTCTAAATATTCTTTAGAAGCTGTAGACAACTTCAGCGCCAGCGTAGTGAGCTGGGCCGGAGCTTGAATTAAGTTTGTCAACATTGTTTGGAATACCGCTCGTAGTTCCAGCAGTGTACGCATTGTTGACCGACTGATTGCCCCAATCCAAGCGGTATTCCGCACGGATCAGCAGGTTATCGATTACGTTAAACCCTGCTGTGAGGGTGTATTCCCATAGATCCAATGAAGCCCCTTGCACCGATGCACCTAGATATTCACCACGGCTGCAGAGTGAGAACCAGTCGTTAAACTGGTACTTAGCATATGCACCTGCTCCATAGCTGGTGTAGTTGGAGTTAACGGTGCCATCGAGGTCTCCTGGGAGGGCAAAAGTTGAAACTCCGTCTCCACCCGTCGTTAGCAAAAGGGTGTTGAAGGCAAATAGCAATTTATCATTGGCAAACTTAGGTGCCCAATTACCCCAAGAATTGTAAATGAATGTATAGGAAGACCCCTTGGTATTTGTCGCTATGGCGGGATTTTCACCTAGACCAAGTGTTCCGACTGGCGTGGTATTCGCATTGCCTTGATAGCTATTGTTCTCAGCATTGCTGCTATACTGGAAGTTGTTGCTCCAGTTTGCGTTGCCGCCAGGGGCGGTCACGTTCAACGCTGCGAGAACTGCACAACCGTCACTGTTGGCAGAGACGGTGGTGTTGTTGTCGGTGTTCGAACCGTTCACAACGCCCAATTTACCATCGAGGTAATCGTCAAATTTGTAAGACGACAACACACCGGTGTAGTAGAGGGGCATTTGTTGAAACAGCAACCCAAAGGTCGTGTTCATGTTGGCAGGACGTTCCATCACTTCGTAGCCGAGGATGGAGACGAACTTTCCAACCTTGAAGTCCCAGCCGTTACCCACAGGGGCGCGGATGGAGACATAAGCCTGCTCGAGAAACAGGGAGTTCGAGTTCTGTTGGTTGTTTGAGATGCTGTTTGTAACACTACGATTAATGAAGTAATTCGCATCTTCACCGATCATCACGTCAGTCCGGAATCCGGCCTGAGCTTTGTTTTCCGAGGTCAACGCCTTTTCAAGGGCGATCTTGACCGCGTACAAGTTGAAGTCACCTTTTGCGGCGGTGTCGGAACCGAAACGGCCCGTCACGTCAGAGGTGCCGTTGGCGGCGCCTGTGAAGTTGTAGCTGTAACCGGCATCGACGTATCCGCTGAGCTTGATGCCCTTCTGGGCGGTCTCAACGAAGTTATTCTGAACCATCTTTTTGGTATCTTGAGCGGAAGCTTCCGGAGCGCTGTCCGCGAGGGACAAGCAGGTCACGGCTGCAAGCACGCCAAGAATCGCTGTAATATTCTTGATCATTTTGTTTAGTATCTCCTTTGGTTTGTGTTTGTTTATGTTCACAAGACACCGTGATTGTTGGCCAAAGTGCCTCGTGAACCTTTTAAACATACCCCCCCCATACATTCGGTCAACAAATATTTTTTGAACGTTTTAATAACTTATCTGTCTATCCCAATTGCATTACGAATGTCTCTGAGGGTGTTCGTCAAGAAACGCAGGCCGCCAAAGCCTGCGTTTTTTGCATATATATCTAATTTACAACTACTTAGGCTCTTATTACTCGCCTAAATTACTTGTTCCCAGCAGATTTAAAGCGAAATATCGTTAATGAACAATTACTTACAACTATTGTCGCAGGGGAGTGACTTCCAGGCCAAAAGTAATTTGCCCTACCCTTACCCCACGCCACTCTAGTTTTGTACGTATTTTCCCTGCCCAGACCCCTTTCTTCTCCTGCCACTCGAGAAGAATCCTGGGCCCCTCCTCCTCCCCACCCCCTTTTTGTCCCTTGGGAAGTAGAACAAGGAATCCCTCCATCGAGAATAGGGAGAACCGTCCCTCCGATATCTCCGCCAGCAACGCACTGACCGATGGCACCGCCTTCCTCACATAAGGAGCCACGTCCGCAATCAACTTCTTCCCCTCCTTATCGTCCCCGCCCTCCAGCAACCCTTCCACCAGCTCCACCCCCGCCGAGGCCACCCCTGTTAACCCACCCAGCTCCAGCCGCCCAGGCGACATGGAGAAAGAAAGCGTCAGCGGCAAGGTGTGCCGATCCGACTTCAACTTCGGCGCCACCGCCAGAAAAAGCTCCGCCTCATCCCACGTCAGCACCTGCGCCGAATCCGCCACCTTCGTCTCATAACGAAATCTCCCAATCCCACTAGCAGCCTCGCATCCGAACCACTTCATTCTCCGGAAATAGTCGCCCGACTTCACCTCGCTCAACCCCGCATCCGGTCGACTCATCCATCCCTCCCTCTTCCCGCGGACAGATCCCTTCCGGACTCCAATCTCCACATCCTCCAAAGTAATTTCAGGCTGGGAAATCCGCACACTATATCCTCCTGCCTGATTCGTGGGTTCGCCCAGATCCTCCGCCTCCAACTCTACCGCAAACACCTCTTTACCCTTCCTCTTTAACTCAACGACAATCCGATCTCCGTGCGATAACCCCTTCTCCACTGCCCCGAAAAATCGGGCCTCCTCATCATCGTCGACCCCTCCTCGGAGAAACTTGAGGATAGCCGCGACCAACCCGAACGCGGGTGCGACTGGCCCCAGCAACAAACCCCATACCGTTCCAGAACGAGGAATTGCTCCAGCGAGTGCTTCTGTCACACCCGCCGCTTTATCAAGGGCACGACGCGACTCCTCGTCCGATTCGATCACCCCGACGGAGATTCCAACACTTCCAGGGTTACGTCCAAGATAAGCAACTCGCCGCAAATACTTCTGATTCACAGGACCTGCTCCGCTGAATGGGATGACAGTCGACTGACCGGACAACGTTAGTTCGACTACACCTTCTCGATTTGGTCCGAGATCGCGGGAGATGAAAGCGCGAGGATCGACTCGAACTTCCTTTATGAAAATCGCCAAAAGATTTTTCTCGGGGATGGGTGCGCCTTTTCCCTTCACAACACGCAGCGTGGCCCCCGCACGGAAGAGGATACGATCCAAAGCCATCTGCCTATGCTTCTCTTATCCCTTAAAAAATCAATTTTGTTTTGAGGGGATTGGTTTCACAGTCCGCAGCTGAATCCGTTCAAGGTTGAATCTTTAAGGCTGAGGTAGGGCGGGTTGTCCCTAACCCGCCTAACGGATGATTGAATATTCATAATCCAGTTAGGCGACGAAGGGAATTGGCCCCCTAAAACCTGCCCCCGCCCATTGGTCCCCTTAAACCTCCCCCGACCTTTGCGATTTGCCCTCCGGGAGCGGTGGCTTGGGTGCTTTCGCACCCGCGCAGTCAAATTTCTCATTCCATGATGGATTGGACGTCTGCTTACGCAGGGGAATTCATCGCCCTATCATTTCTGATCATTTCCACAAAAAACAAAGGGCGGATCCCGAAGGATCCGCCCTTTGCCAACAAGAAAGGTTAACTAACCGACTTAGCTTTTCCGACGAGCACGCAAGGCAACCAACCCAGCCACACCGAGGGCCAAGAGAGAGGCCGAAGAGGGCTCGGGGATAAGGTTAAAACTCGCAGACGTAGCAAGATTGGCAGTTAAATCACCACCAGTGTAGCTACCTGTATTTGAATAAGCATTCAGGGATACAGCAGCCAAGCCATTTGCAGGAAGTGCCCATGAAATGGCAGATGAATCTCCGCCACCAAATGTTTCAGCCGCATTATTCCTGTAAGTGCCAAACGCATATGATGTCCCACCACTTAGACCTATGCTTTTGCCACCAAGAAACGCACCTGTTGAGTAATCTACACTACTGCTTGTTAAACCCTGTACAAAAAGTGCAGTGATTGACTGGCCAACTGCAACAGGAGAAACATAGTTTTCCGTCCAGTTTCCCTGTGCTATTCCACCTGAAATCGCGGTTGCGAATAGAAGAGAGTCTCCTGAATTGATAATACTTGTTGCTCCTGCACTGAAGGCACCCGAATCAAAAGTGCCGTTGACACCACTGCTAATGAAAAAGAGTGTCCCATTAACATTTGAACCACCAGAAGTCATAATACCAACATCATACTGCATTAAGGTTGATGCTTGAATGGATGGCAAGCAAGCGGTTAGTAACACAGCCAATATTAGATTTCTATTTTTCATGTTTTTTTACCTTTGTTGTTTGTTGTTTGTTGTTTGTTGTTTGTTGTTTGTTGTTTGTTTCTTTAATTACAGTGACGCATTCAAGGTGTTTACGACTACTTTGTCGTTACCGTCAGATTGATATTTTCTCACAATAACAGCTGATCCTGCTGGTATAACTGGATCAACTGCCGTGGCAGTCGAAGTCGTGTCACGCCATGTATTCAAATATTTAAAGTAAACTTTAGATGTTGCCCTATTGATCCCGCTGCCTGTTGTTGAATAGACCAATACCGTATCCCTTCTAGTGGCCGCGTTAACGCCTGTGCTTTGGACAAAATTGCTATCAGTAAATCCATATTGGGATAGCAGGTAATCGGTAGGTCTTGGCAAACCCACTGGGTTATCATTAGCAGCAGTTGAAAGAGTGCCAAGGTACATTGAACCAGGCTTACTGAAAACAGAACCCACTACAGTAGCATTAAGATCAACAGGAGTGCCTCCCGTGTTCCGGTGAATGAGGTATTGAGAAGGAGCCAAAGGAGTGTCTCCAGCTTTAGTCCCAGTTGCGGTTGTAGCGACCCAATCAGACAAGGCAGGATTATAAAAGTAAACTGCACTTGCTGCCCTATTAATTCCAGTACCGGTGAAATTTGGCATCACAAGTTGTGTTCGCCTAGTCGCAGCGTTCACCCCAGTTGAAGGTGTGAAGGTCACGTTTGCATCTGAGGCAGGGAAAAGAGTATTAAGGGTCCAAAGTGGGCGAACCTCTATACCAGTGATGTCAGCTGATGTGACTGTTAATCCGTCGAGCGCAACTGTGAAGTCACCAGTTCCATTTGAAACCACTAAAAACCCAGTTCCCGTCAGATTTCCTGAGGTTACACTTGCAAAATACGTTTTGGGTTGTGTCGTTGCAGCGTACTGAAAGGAGTTAGGCGAGAAAGTAGCGCCAGGACATACAAGTGTTGCATTACCGCCTGATACAGATACAGAGCTAACAGCTCCTGTGAATTCTACAGGGCGTAGCAACTGCGGGACAAAAAACGTGTCGGATCCAGCAGGGAATGTTTGTTTTACATAACCGACCACATCACTCGTGACGGTTTGAGCGTTCCCCGCCATGACAGCGGCTACAAGGATTGCGAGAGTTACATTGAGTTTTTTCATATTCATAATCTCCTTCACAAGAGACAACCTAAACCACGTTGTGTTCAAAATCAAGGGGAAATTTTTGCCTGTCACACAATCGTCACAATTGGTTTTACAAGTTCTATATTTTCCTTAAAGCATTGTAATTCAATATTTTATACTAAATAAAAGCGGCTTTCGGTGGATTTGCGTGACTTGTGGCATAAACAAATTTTTGTTTTTATCACGAAAGGGCGTTACTTAACGCAAAATTTGAGTTCCCCTAATGCCGGTGAAAGTGGCACAGCGAGGCGGGCTAGAGACAGCCCGCCCTACCCGTGACTGATCAGACAAGGTTGCACGCCTTGGTAGGGCGATGAATTCCCCTGCGTAAGCAGATGTCCAATCCATCATGGAATGAGAAACCTGAATGGGCGGGGGTAGGTCCTAGGGGGCCAATTCTCTTCGTCGCCTCGCTGGACTTACAGACTTCAACTGCTCGTGATTCCGGCCTAAAGTGAAAAAATTCTCCTTCCGCTTGGAGCCTGTTTCACGCCACACTCGGTCGTGCCCTCCCGTCGTCCCCAAAAAAAATCCCCCGCAAAATCCACCCGACCCTCTACCGTCCCTCGTAGTCCGACCGAAAATCTTTCTCACCGACAAGATTCCGATTCCTTCTCCCCTGCCCACTCGCACAAAACACGCCGCCTCCTCCTCAAACTTTCCGGGGAAACATTGGGCGACTCCTCCAACCACCTCTCTCATCCCATCATCCAACGCCTCGCCCACCAGATCAAAGGCATCCTCTCTCCTTCTCTCCAACTCGGTATCGTGATCGGAGGTGGCAATATTTGGCGAGGCGCCCCCGCAGCCGACGAAGGTCAGATGGACCGCAACACGGCCGACTACATGGGAATGCTGGCCACCGTGATCAACTCGCTCGCGCTCCAAGACGCCCTCGAACACGCGGGAGTCGAGACCCGAGTCCTCACCGCCATCGAGATGAAGAATGTGGCCGAACCGTTCATTCGTCGTCGTGCCCTGCGTCACCTGGAGAAAGGAAGAGTCGTTATCTTTGCCGCCGGCACGGGACATCCCTTCTTCTCCACCGACACCACAGCCGCCCTTCGAGCTAGCGAAATCGGTGCGGACGCCCTCCTTAAAGCCACCAAGGTGGACGGCATCTACGATTCAGATCCCCGGACTAACCCTCGCGCCCAACGATTCCAAACCATCACGTACGGGGACGCGTTACGTCGCCGATTGCAGATCATGGATTCGACCGCATTTTCCCTCTGCATGGATAATAAGATCCCGATCGTGGTGTTTGATGTGTTTCGAGAGGGAAATTTGAGAGCCGCGGCCGAAGGCCGGCCCGTCGGGACGAGGGTAATTGCTGGGGAATAGTATATTGGGGGTTAAGGGGTTATGGTTTAATCGGGTGAGCGGGGACGGATATTGACGAGGGTGTTGTTGGGATTACTTTTTATTCATGAGCGTAGCGGAGATGGAAAAGGCACTGGCGACGATGCCTGCCCGTGAGAAAAGAGAAGTCGCAGAGTGGCTTTTAGGTCAAATTGAGGATCAGATTCCAAAAGACTTTTTCGTAGGCCTGCAACAGGTGCGTGAAGGGCGGACGATCCTGATGGAGGAAGCCCTCTCTATCTGAGTCTTAAGGTTGAAATCTTAAACCTATCGACCTGCGGACCAAGGAAGTTCCGCCGTGTCGGACTAAATAACCGAACGCGTAATCATAGGTAGGGCGGGCTGTCCCTAGCCCGCCTCGCGAGTAGTTGAAGTCTGAAAGTCCAGCGAGGCGACGAAGGGACTCGTCGCCCTACCTAACCATGAGTGTCGTGCTTAAAACTACCTTCACACTTTCTAACATTCTGACCTTCGCACATTCCTGCCCCCCTCTTTCTTTCTTCCGAATCGCTTTCTTTCTTCCTACTCTTTTGGGCTTATGTCCGCTCCGAAGCTGAATGTTGCCGATGTGGCTGGGTTAGCCCGCTTATCCCTGACTCCTGACGAGACCACCAAGTTCACGGCTCAACTGACCCAGATCCTCGCCCATATGGAAACTTTGGGTCAAATCCCCACCGGCGATGTTCCTGAAGTGGTTTCCCCCGCCCAACCCGTCCTTCGCAAAGACATCCCCACTCCCAGCCTCTCGGTCGAAGCCGCCCTTTCCAACGCCCCAGCCCAGAGCAATGACCTGATCCTGGTCCCCAAAATCGTCGAATGAGCCTTGCCCACGAAACTCTCGCCTCGCTGCGACGTCGTCTCTCCTCAAAAGAGATTCACTCCCGCGATATTGTAAAAGATCTTCTTACCGAAATTGCGGCTAGGGAAAAAACCGTCCACGCCTTCACCCATATCGACGAAAAAGCTGCCCTCGCCGCTGCCGAAAAAGCCGATTCCTCTCTCCCGCTGGGCGGAATCCCGATTGCCCTCAAAGACAATCTCAATGCCTTGGGCGATCCCTGCACCTGCTCCTCCAAAATCCTGGAAGGCTATCGAGCCCCATACGATGCCACCGCCGTGGCCCGACTCCGTCACGCGGGTGCCATCTTCCTCGGACGAACCAACATGGACGAGTTTGCGATGGGTTCCTCCACAGAAAATTCTGCGCTCGGGGTCACACGAAATCCGTGGGATCCAACTCGCATTCCTGGAGGTTCCTCGGGTGGTTCCGCCGCGGCTGTGGCGGGACGCCTCGCGATTGCCGCTCTCGGCTCCGACACCGGCGGCTCGATCCGTCAACCTGCAGCGTTGTGCGGTTGTGTGGGACTCAAACCCACCTATGGACGAATCTCCCGATACGGTCTGGTTGCGTTCGCGTCATCTCTGGATCAGATCGGCCCCCTCACCCGCACGGTGGAGGATTCGGCGATTCTTCTCTCCGCTCTCGCAGGACACGACCCGCGCGACAACACGACCGACCTTCGCAAACCTGAAACTTTCCTCTCTAAACCCGAGGGCTCGGTCAAAGGCCTGCGCGTAGGCTTACCCAAGGAGTACTTTCTTCCCGGAATGAATGCGGAGACCGAAGCCGCAATCCGAAGTGCTTCCCAATGGTTTGAAAAAAATGGGGCCACGCTGGTTGAGGTGTCCCTTCCCCACACTCCTGCCGCAATTGCCGTGTACTACATTTTAGCCACGGCAGAGGCCTCCGCCAACCTCGCCCGCTTTGACGGAGTCCGCTACGGCCGGCGGGCTGTGGATCCGAAGGATCTTCTCGATCTTTATCAGCGGACGCGTTCGGAAGGATTTGGGCCTGAGGTGAAGCGCCGAATCATTCTCGGCACCTTTGTCCTCAGCCAAGGCTATGCCGACGCCTACTATCGGAAGGCGCAAAAGGTGCGGGGTCTGTTACGTCAGGATTTTGAATCGGCATTCACGAAGTGTGATCTGCTCCTGACCCCGACCAGTCCAGAACCCGCCTTCCCCCTTGGAGAACGAACGCAGGATCCACTCAAAATGTATCTGGCCGACGTGTTCACCATTTCGACTAATCTGGCAGGCAACGGGGCGATTTCCCTGCCGTGTGGTTTTACAAAATCGAACCTGCCCATCGGTCTGCAGCTGATCGGCCCACGATTCGGCGAAGAAAAAATGCTGCAAGCGGCGCATGCGTATGAGCAGGCGCACGACTTCTGGAAACGGATGCCACCTGTATGAGTTCACACGCGAATTGGGAGGCAGTGATCGGTTTGGAGGTGCATGTGCAACTCCACACGCAGACGAAGATGTTTTGTGGCTGCATAAATCAGTACGGGGGCGCCGCCAATAGTCAGGTTTGTCCGGTGTGTTTGGGAATGCCCGGAAGTCTTCCCGTGCCGAACGAGGAGGCGATCCGCAAAACGATTCTGACAGGTCTGATGTTTGGATGTCGGATTGCGCCCGTGGCTCGCTTTGATCGAAAGAACTATTTTTATCCCGACATGCCGAAAAATTATCAGATCAGCCAGTTTGAGGATCCGCTCTGTGCGGGGGGCACGGTCGGGCTGGACCCGTTTCTGTTTCCCAAGGATCTTCAGGATACGGACGAGGCCAAGGCGAAGAGATCCATTCGACTCACGCGAATTCATCTGGAGGAGGATGTGGCCAAATCCTTTCACTATGAGGAGCGAAGCGGAATTGATTTTAACCGAGCGGGCACTCCCCTGATGGAGATTGTTTCAGAGGCGGATCTGCGGACTCCAGGAGAAGCATTCGCCTTTTTAGGATCGTTGCGGCAGGTGCTGCTCTCGGGAAATGTGAGCAGCGCAGACATGGAGAAGGGACAGATGCGGTGTGACGTGAACGTTTCGGTTCGACCCCTGGGGCAAAAAGAGTTTGGAACGAAGGTGGAGTTGAAGAATTTAAATTCGATCAGCGGAGTGCGACGGGCGCTGGTGTATGAGATCGCACGACAGATTGCGGCAGTGGAGAAAGGGGAGGCGATTCAGCACGAGACACGGCGTTGGGATGACGAGGCAGGGGCGACCTTCACCATGCGCACGAAGGAAAAAGCCCATGACTACCGATACTTCCCCGAGCCGGATCTTCTCCCCGTGCGGACGGATCAGGGCCTGCGGTCGGCGGCCGAGACGGGCCTGCCCGAGTTACCCACAGCTCTGCAGGATCGGTTGATGAAGGAAAATGGAGTCACGGCGTATCAGGCGAGCGTTCTGGCAGCGGATCGTGCTCTATGCTCGTACTATGAAAAGGCGGCGGCAGGGACAAAACACAAGGCGGGGGTGGCCAACTGGATTCTGAACGATTTTCTGGCGACGCAACCCGATCCCACAACGACTCCCGTGCGACCTGAATATTTCGGAGAGTTGGCGACTTTAGTGGCGGAGGGGGGGATCAACAGTGCTCAGGCCAAAAAGGTGTTTGCGGAGCTGATGGCGAATCCTTCTTCTCCCAAGGCCTTGGTGGAGAAGTTGGGGTTGGCACAGATTTCGGATGTGGGTGCGTTGGAGGCCTTTTGTGACGAAGCCATCAAAGCGAATCCGAGAAGTGTGGAGGATTATCGGTCGGGAAAAAGCAACGCGATCAACGCGCTGAAGGGTTTTGTAATGAAAAAGAGCCAAGGCAAAGCCAACCCCACGCAGGTGGACGAAATTTTAAAGGCAAAACTTTCTGCGTAGACGGTTGCCCTTTCCCCTTACCTAGGCGATGTTTTCCCCGAAGCCATGATCTCAAACGAAGCATACGTGCTGGAGCTACTTCAGACCTCTGGGGTGGTGAGTCTGGAGGATATGACCGCTTGTCAGGAAGAAGCGGCGATGCAGGGACACTCGACGTTGGAGGGGATTAGCAAACGGGGATTACTCACCCAAGATCAGATTCTGGAGATTGTCGCCAAGGATTGCGGGATGGAGTTTCAGGCGATCATCGAGCACGTGGACGAGGACGTCCTCTCGACAATTCCTCCGGCAGAAAGCCGGCGATACCATGCCCTGCCGTTGATGCGCCTGCCTTCGGGTCTGAGGATTGCGATTTCAGACCCGTTGGATTTCGAAACGTTGGATGCATTGCGATATCTGCTGAAGACGGACCTGGAACCCGTGGTGGTTCCTCTGGCCAAGCTGGATGATGCAATTGTGCGGTTTTTCGGAAAAACGGATGAGTCTTTGGCCTCGCTGATGGCGAACATGGATGGGAGCGAGCTCGAACTAAAAAAATCTGGAACGGAGGGAGGAGACGAAACGGCAGAGGGAGACGCCCCGATTATCCGGTTGGTGTACGGATTGATTTTGGAAGCGCACCGATTGCGAGCCAGCGACATTCACATTGAACCGCTGGAGAAGAGATTGCGTCTGCGATATCGGATCGACGGAAACATGCAGGAAATGAAAGACCCACCCAAGCGACTTCAATCCAGCATCATTAGCCGTATTAAGATCATGTCGAACATCAGCATAGCGGAGAAGCGGTTGCCGTTGGACGGGCGTATTGCGTTGGCCACGGTGGATGGACCGACGTTGGATCTGCGGGTTTCGACCGTCCCCACGATTCACGGCGAATCGGTCGTCATGCGTATCTTGGACAAAAAGAATCTGATGCTGGGCCTGCCAGAGTTGGGATTTTTTGCAGACGATCAGGCGATTCTCGAGCGGGTCATCAACTACGCGGACGGAATTTTCCTGGTTACAGGTCCGACGGGTTCGGGCAAGTCGACGACTTTGTACGCCTGCTTGAACACGATCAACAAGCCCGATCGCAAGCTGATCACCGTTGAGGATCCTGTGGAGTATCAGTTGCCTGGGGTGAATCAGGTCGCGGTAAATACAGAAATTGGAATGACTTTTGCGGCGGCGCTGCGGGCGATGTTGCGACAGGCGCCAAACATTATCATGGTAGGAGAGATTCGGGACGTGGAGACGGCCTCGATCGCAATCAATGCGTCGTTGACGGGGCACTTGGTGTTTTCGACCCTGCACACCAATGATGCTCCGAGCGCCATCACGCGTTTGGTGGATATGGGGGTGAAGCCCTTTTTGGTTTCCTCCTCGATTCGGGCGGTGCTGGCCCAGCGCCTCATCCGCAAAATCTGTCCTGACTGCAAGCAGCCCTACACACCGACGGAAGCGGAGTTGCGGGCGCTAAATCTTCTTTCGGCCAATTTGTCCGAGGCGCGCTTTTCGAAAGGGCACGGATGCGACAGATGCCGGGGAACAGGATATCGGGGACGAGCAGGAATTTTTGAGATTTTCGTTGTGGACGATGAGATTCGACACTTAATCAATGAAGGCGTGCCCGTGTCGAAGATTCGCCAACGGGCACGGGATTTGGGCATGCGAGTGTTGCGGGAGGACGGAATCCGCAAAGTGGTTTCGGGCATGACGACTCCAGAAGAGGTGATCTCGGCCACGATGGGAGATAAGGATTAATCATGGACGCACGCCACCTACTTCCCTTTTTGCAGGAGCAGAATGTTTTATCTGAGGAACAGGCCAAGGAGATTACGGATGAGCTGAACCGAACCGGAAAACCTGTGGAGACGATTCTAGGGAATTTCGGGATCATCCAGATGCCTCAGATTTTGGAAAAGATCTCGGATAGCCTCGGCCTTCCCCTCTTGGCGGATTTGACGGGGTTGGATTTGAGTCCCGAACTTTTAGCGAGAATTCCTCCTCACACGGCACGAAACTTGGGGGCATTGCCCGTGGCGGGAGACGAGACGACATTGACGGTGGCTCTTGCCGATCCGTTGGCCGTTCAGGCGTTGGAGGATCTGCGGTTTGCGACGGGGCGGGAAATCGCGCAGGTGGTGGCCCCTCCCGAACAGGTTCAGGCCCTTCTCGACAAACATTATGGATCGGCCGAGGTGAATATCGATGATGTACTCAAGGAGCTGGAAAATGCGCCCGAGAGCACTCTGGCATCCGAAGGGGTAGACTTAAACGAAGCGGGCAGCGCCCCGATCATCAAGTACGTGAACACGATCATCGCACGGGCGATCCATGCGAAGGCGAGCGATATCCATCTCGAACCGTTTGAGAAGGAGTTCAAGATTCGATATCGGGTGGACGGGGCGTTGTATGAGATGGCTCCCCCACCCCGTCGATTGGCAATTCCGTTAACTTCACGAGTGAAGGTGATGGCGAATCTCAACATTGCAGAGCGAAGAGTTCCTCAGGACGGTCGAATTCAGACTTTGTTGGCGGGTCGGCAGGTCGATTTGCGTGTGTCCACCCTGCCCACGCAGTACGGCGAAAGCGTGGTTATGCGGGTTTTGGATCGATCTGTGGTGAATTTGGATTTGGAAAAGCTGGGAATTCCAAAACACATTTACGACTACATTTGTGAAACGATTGAGAAGCCGAATGGGATTTTCATCGTCACTGGGCCAACGGGGTCGGGCAAGACGACGACTCTTTACTCCTGCCTAGGCCGGGTGAATCAGATCGATACCAAGATTTTAACGGTGGAAGATCCTGTGGAGTATGAGTTGGAGGGCATCATTCAGGTGCCTGCGAATGAATCCATCGGCCTGACTTTTGCGCGGGCGTTGCGCGCATTTCTACGGCAAGACCCAGACAAGATTTTGGTGGGAGAAACGCGGGATTTGGAAACGGCACAGATTGCAATTCAGGCGAGTTTGACGGGGCATTTGGTAATGACCAGTTTGCACACGAACGACGCGGCGGGTGCCGTGACGCGGTTGTTGGACATGGGGGTGGAGCCGTTTTTGATGTCGGCCACGATGGAGGGAGTTTTAGCGCAACGACTCTTACGGCGTGTGTGTAAGGAGTGCCGGACTCCGTTTCGCCCCAAGGAGGAGGTGCTGGGTCAGTTGGGGATGACGCCTTCGGAGGTAGGAGACCAGCCGTTTTATTTCGGCAAGGGTTGCGAGGTGTGCAACGGCACGGGGTACAAGGGACGAGTTGGTATTTATGAGCTTTTGGATGTGAGGGAGCCCATCCGGCTGTTGATCAATGAGCGGGCGCCATCGGTGGTCATACGACAGAAGGGAATTGAGCTCGGCATGACCACGCTGCGGCAGGACGGCATACGGAATCTCCTTGAGGGACACACGACCATCGAGGAAGTTCTTAAGTACACCTAACCCACCCCCCTATGCCCCTCTTTGCATACACTGCGGTAGACGCCCAAGGAAAAACCCATCAGGGCACCCTGGAGGCCAACAACGCTTCGGACGCAGCAGCGGCGGTTAAAAAGAAGGGGCAGTTTCCAACCAACATTGCGGAAACAACTGCCGATGCCTCTGGCAAAGGGAAAAAGAAGGGGTTTTCGCTTAGCTTTTCGATGGGTGGAGGAGGCGGCACGGGCAAGGTTCCCGCCAAGGTTCTAACGATCTTTACGCGCCAACTCTCGACTCTGATCAGTGCGGGTCTGCCCCTGTTGCGAAGCCTTCGCACCTTGGGGAAACAGGAAAAGAATCCCAATTTAAAGAAGATCATGACGGGGCTGGCAGAATCTGTGGAAGGTGGCACGACTTTTTCTGAGGCTCTTTCGCAACATCCCAAGGCCTTCAACAAATTATATGTGAACATGGTGAAGGCGGGAGAGTTGGGTGGCGTGCTGGAGGTTGTATTGACCCGGCTGGCGGAGTTTGCGGAAAAAAGCCAAAGGATCAAAGGCAAGGTGACCTCGGCAATGGTGTATCCGCTGGTCGTGTTAACCATTGCGGTTGGCATCGTGACCTTTCTAATGCTTTTCATTGTGCCGAAGTTCGAGGCGATCTTTAAAGATATGTTGGGGGGACGTCCCCTGCCCTTCATTACGCAGGCCGTGATGGATTTGAGCCGCTTTATTCAAGGGAACTTCATCCTGATTGCTATTGGTATAACCATTTTGGTTTTTGCTCTACGATTTTCCATGAAGTTGCCTGGAGTGGCGGCGGCGTTGGACACCTACACATTAAAGATTCCTCTCTTCGGGGATATGTTGACCAAGACTTCAGTCGCACGTTTCAGCCGAACCTTGGGAACCCTGGTTTCTTCTGGAGTCCCTATTTTACAAGCCTTGCAGATTACAAGAGATACGGCGGGAAATCTTCGTGTGAGTAGTGCCGTGGAAAACATTCACGACAATGTGAAGGAGGGGGAATCGATGGTCAGTCCGATGGAGGCGAGCGGAATCTTTCCTCCGATGGTGGTCTCGATGGTTCAGGTAGGCGAGGAGACGGGGCAACTGCCCGACATGTTGACCAAAGTAGCCGATGTATTTGAGGAGGAGGTAGATAATGCGGTCGCAGGACTGACTTCGATGCTTGAGCCCGTGATGATCGTCATGCTCGCCTTGGTCGTGGGAACAATCGTGGTCGCGCTTTTCTTGCCCCTGATCACCATCATTCAAGATCTCACTGGCGGTTCCTAATCCGATGGTGGAGGTGGTCGTCTGCCGTTATGGGGAAGACTTGGCTTGGACACGAAATTTGCCACGCGGAATTCGTCTTACAATTTACGATAAAAGTCCTAAGGATCAGACTCCATGGCCCGGATCACATCCTTTAGCGAATCACAGTCGGGATGACTTTGCATGGCTTCACCACTTGGTGGAGCGGTACGAAGATTTGGCGGAGTTGACGGTATTTGCGCAGGGTCGACCCTTCGATCATGCGCCCGATCTACATCGAATCATTCGTGGCTATGCCCAAGGCGAACAGGACATGAAACCCAATTTTGCGTGGCTCGGTTTTCTTTGGGAGACGGATGATGCCCGAGGGCGCCCCTCTTTTGTTACCTGGTCCAAGAATCCCGAGCGTAGGGAGTTAAATCTGGAGGGGTTTTTTCAGACTCTTTGGGGAGAGTCAGCCCCTGAAAAAGTTCGGTATGTAGGCGGAAGCCAGTTTGCATTATCAAAAACGGCTGCTCACCGGCGCTCCAAAGCTTTTTACCAAAAGGCACTTGACATTTCTCGCACGTTCCCCGACGCGGCTCATGCGTTTGAGCGAACATGGGATCGCATCTTTATGGCACCCCCGCTCGATGAAACTCTCTTCGGTCCTTCAGGAATGAGGCTACTGAAACCGGTTCGACCCAAACCCCCAGGAGCGAACTCTCGCTAAGGCTGAATCGGGTCTTTGGGGGGGGCTTGCGTGCCGATTCTAGCTTGAAGAGTGGAGAGGCGCTCTCGTAACGAGGAAGGTAACTGGACGATACCTCCTTCAACCGACACTTCGCCGTCAGGTTTTTTTTGGAGGACGGGCTTATCCACTCCCTGCTGTCGGGTCTCTTCCCGTAGGGTTTGACCATCTGGATTCACCACGGTGAGGCGATAGGTTCCCGCGCTGATGGCATAGAGCAAATGGAGATTATTTTGCGGATCAAACTCAGCGGCGGGTTTGCCCAGCGGAAGGTAAGCTCCAAGCCGACGGGATGGATAGACCTGATTTTTTTCAGGAACCTCAACACGCAAGTAGAGTCCCACATTGGGGTCCTCGTAAAACTTGAGAAGGGAGTAGATCCGTCGCTCGTTCCCATCTCCCCGTGGCACACTCCAGATGACCTCCCCTCGCCCGATCAAAAAATCGAGTGAATCGGTCATTAATGATTCCCCTGAGGGCAACCGCACACTCGCACGTGCACGATACCCGCCTGTATCCCGAATCATATACTGGGGCGCAAGATCGACCGGAATGGCGACAGACTCTCCTGAGCGTAAGGTTTTATCGGGAGGTGTGAGCACTTTTTCGGGTGCGATGAGGAGTCCGTCTCGAGACTGGACAATCATCTCAAGCCAGGGTTTACCACTGTCACTGGTCAGCTTTAACTCACCTGCCCCTAAGTTTTTAATTCGGACCGTAAAAGGGATTGGCGAAAACTGCAGATAGGCGCTCTTGGGGGTCTCGATGCGAAGATCGATCTGGGCATCGGCTGTATGAAATATGGCCAGGATAAGGCAAAGCCCAAATCCTAAAATTTTTACGCCCTTCCTTATCTGCATGAAGGAACAATATGGGCTCTTGGCCCAGCCTACGGCAAGAGGGAAGCAGCTGGAGTACTAGGCGGAGAGCCCAGCAACCTGAGCTTCCACAGCCTTCGCCTCGGGAGCCAACTCGGTCACGGACACGTCAGACTCGACCTGAAGATTTTCTTTTTCAGTACGGAGAGCGGCCCGAAGGGCTTTTTTCCACGTTCCGTAAAAGTGTTTTTTGCAGGCAGCCGCAAAGAGCGAAGGATTTGCGCGTTTGACCTCAGGAGTGATCAGTTTCACGCCTTGCTTTTTGAGCTCCAAGATACCTTCCACAAGGTTTTCCCGTGTCCACCGCTTGCGCCGACGTACGTCCGAATAGTTGATTCCTGCTTTTTCCAAAGCCCGACCCCAGTTTCCGAAACGGCGACGGGCAGTTGCGATCAGCTTGTTCGAAGATTCATCCATCGATTTGGAACTGAGATCTGCACCTTCTGTCTGCAATCGACGAATCTCTTCCAAAATCCCATCCTCATCCCAACTGCGGTACCGGTAGATTTCCTCAGAGGCTAATCCTGCGGCTTCCAAGGCAGCCCGCCAGTTGCCGAAATATTTCGGGCGAATTGCCGCATAGACCATGGCGTTGTGCTGGCTAAGAGCCATTGAGCGGAAGGAGAGGTCAAACCCTTTGGAAGCCAAGTCACGGATTTCTTCCACAATCACCTCTTTTGACCACTTTCTATACTTGCGAACGTCCACGTAGGAAATGCCAGCCTGATCGAGGGCGGCCTGCCAGCTACCAAAGTAACGAATCGATGCGGCAAGGAGCTCTTGGAAATTAAGGCGAACATGGTTCGCATACAGAGGCTCTCCCTTATCCTTCCACTGCTGAATTTCAGCTATAACACGTTCGGTCGACCAACGAAGATTTTTACGGGATCTGGTTTTCATGGATACAGAACTAGTGCCTATTGCAACTTTGTCAAGTTACAGAAAGTTTGCGTATTTGTAAGCACCTATTTGTCAACGCTTTTAATTTATTCTCCTTGAAATAATCGAGCGGAAAGAGAATCCGGGAGGCCTGATTTCACGATTTTCGAGGCCGCCCTCTCTACCTCATATCCTACTCTCCTAAGATCAACGGTTTGTTCCTTGGAGTCGTAAATTGCATAACTGGCGCGCCAATCCCCGTCCCTGGGTTGACCCACAGACCCCACATTAAACATAAATTTTCTAGCCGTTTTGAGCCGTTCCGGATGAACATCCACTTTCCGAAACTCAATGGGCCGCACCTCCCTCTCCTTTAAGAAAGCGGCAGGGCGATGCGTGTGCCCAATAAAACAGAGGTGCGTTTTTTGGTAAAAAAAACTGGTTTGCGCCTCTAGTTGGGTCGAGATGTAGGCCCAATTTTCAGGGCCATCCAGTGTGGCATGAACAAGAGTGAACGCCTCGTCCATATAGGTGAGGGGTAGACGCCGCAAATAGTTTAATTGAGCCGGGCTTAAATGATTCCGCGAAAAACTAAGTGCCGCCTGGGCATCCTGCGAAAACGCGTCTGGATTTTTCTTATGCGTAACCAGTTCATCGTGGTTTCCCCTTACGACAGGACAACCTAAAGCCCGGACAATCTCCACACACTCACTTGGGTTGGCATTATAGCCCACCAAATCCCCAATGCAGAGTGGATGCGAAACCTGCTGGTCCTCCATATCGGCCAAAACAGCTCCCAAAGCCTCCAAATTCCCGTGTACGTCCCCAAAAATCCCGTATTTCATTTTTTCTTTGTCGAAGCTTGTCCCGACAGCTCTTTTTCTAATTTTAAAATTTCACGGTCAACCACCTCCGGCCTTCTCTCAGGATTTGGTGGCGTGCCCATCTGAGCCCGTAACTCACGAAAATAAGCCAGAGCTCCACGCTTATCGCCCGCCTTATCCAAAGCATATCCAACAAAGCGTTCGAGATAAGGAGGCGCATCTCCTTTTGCAATAGCCTGACGATAGCAGTCCGCCGCCGCCTGATAATCCTCCAGCCTCTGCCAGTACAAATCCCCTAAACGCTGAAAAAGCAGCGCCCGCTCAGGAACCGCCTTCGTTCCCCTCTCCAAAAGACTCCGTCCTGCTTCCACCCAACGCCGTGCCTCAAGTCGTCGACGCGTTTCACTAGGCTCCCCACTATATCGTTCCGCCGCGACAGCCGCATTCCAGGCCAAATGCCAAGACGCGGTGTCCCAAAAAACAGCCACCCTAGGCTGAAGAAGAGTCGCCAACTCCAAGGAACTCCTCACCCTCACCCACTGCTGCTCCTCCCAAGCCCCATGAGCCTGAAGCATCAACGCATTGGCCGCCAAACCACGAAATCCCCCCAACGCCGCCAAAGCTAACCCCTGCCCCAGCTTCTCCCGAATCGCCACCGCCGTGGGCCCAGTAAACCCATAAGTCGCCTTTCTTTGAGACTGCGTCATCGCTTTTTCCCACGTGATCTTGACTCCACCCCAAAGCAGGAAAATTCCACAAGCCAACCCGCCGGCAACCCATGATCTCAAATATCCCGCCCTTCAAAAACCACCGACGCCGCAGTCAACAAAACAGCAATATAAACACCCGAATATCCCACGACCTCTAAAGTCGAACGCCATGAGACCGCATTTCCAGCCACAATTTCATCAATCAAGTTGTAGAGGTTGAAATCAGGAACCAGAAACGCCACTCCCGCCAAAAAGAACTTAGCCGCCCAACTCGCCACCTCCCCGGATTCCAGCCACTGCTCCCGTGCAACCGATTGGAGATGACCAATCAGATACACCATTAAAGTCATCGCCATCACAAAAGTCGTGGATGTGGCTACCGTACTGAAAAAAACCGCTATCGCTGCCACCACCGCCAACTTGACCTCCAGCAAAACCACAGCCTGAATCAATCGCGGATCTCTCGCCTCTGCCCGAATCAAAGCTGCCACCGCGGGATCCGATCCCTCGCGAGCAATGAGCTGCGCCTCCTTCCACCCCAACACCCCTGCGACCGCAACCGCCATCACACCAATCATCACGGCCAGTAAAATCGAAAGCCCCAGATATTTTCCCACAATAAACTCCCACCGCCGCAAGGGCCGACACAAAGCCGTCAAAATCGTCCTCCGCTCAATCTCCCCTGGAATTAACTGAGTCGCCCCCAACAAACCCACCAGAAGTCCTGTCAAACTTATCGCGGCATATCCCAGATCTTTCAGAAACTTAAACTGCTCCTGAAAAGAGAACTCCGTGAAGTAGTTTGCCCCATAAATCAGGACAAGCCCAAAAACCAGCAGAACCGCAAATACCTTCTGACGAACTGCCTCCAAAAATGTATTTCCAGCCACCGCCCCAATCCGCCGCAACGATCCCATCATCGCCGCTTCTCCTCAGGCAAACTCCGCAGGAAATAGTCCTCCAACCTCTCCCGTGGCGCGCCTTCGCGAACCACCTGAACGCCCCGCTTCTCCAGCCACCCACGCAGCTCCTTGCGATCCTCCTCTTTCAATCCCTGCACATTCACCTCCCACTCCTTCTTCCGCGTCAGCAAATCATCCAACTTTCCCTCCCTTAATTTTTGACCCCGATGCAAAATAATCACCCGATCCGCCACGTCCTCCACCTGCTCAAGAAGATGACTCGAGAAAATCACCGTCTTTCCCCGTTGCCGTAATTCCAAAATCAGATCCCGTATCTCACGCGACCCTGCGGGATCCACACCCGCCGTGGGTTCATCTAACATCAAGATTTCAGGATCTCCCACCAGCGCCCCCGCCAAGCCCGCTCTCTGCAACATTCCCTTCGAATACGTTCGCAAAGGCCGTTTCCCTGCCTCCCCACCGAGTCGCACCATCTCCAACAACTCCTGAATTCTCTTTTCCAAAACTCGCCCCCCCATTCCGCTCAATCTTCCGTAGTAACGCACCAACTCCGCCCCACTCAAAAAATTAGGAAAGTAAGGATTTTCAGGCAGAAACCCGATCTGCCTCCGCGCCGCAATCGTTCCCGCACGATATCCACACACCTCTGCCCGACCCCGCGTCGGTCGTAACAACCCCAAAATCATCTTCATGGCAGTACTCTTTCCACTCCCATTCGGACCCAGAAGCCCGAACACCTCGCCCCGGTGCACCTCCATGTCCAATCCCTCAAGAGCCAGAACCCGACCCCGAAACCACCCCATCGAAAACTCCTTACGCAATCCCACCGTCTGCACCGCCGCACTCACTGGATTTGAAATCCCTTCACTCCGGATACCACCTCCACCTCACACCCCTTCGCCTCACGAATAAATCCGGCCAGATGACTCTCTCCTATCTCCTTTTCCATCGCCTCTACCTCTTCTCGATCCCCCTGAAGAAAAACTTCCACGGTGCCATCGGCCTGGTTGCTTGCATGACCCGAAACCGCAAAACCCTCCGCAATTTGCCGGACTCCATAACGGAAACCTACCCCTTGCACTTTGCCTCGATAGGAAATTCGTTTGGCCAGCATTGTAGCATTTTGCCTGCTTCCTCCCCAATCTTCAACCCCCCTCCCTGCCTGAAAATTCCCTTCGCCCCCCACCTATTTTTAGCGAAACTCAAACCCCATGCCTCCTCCCTCCCTCGCCCTCTCCACATGCTGGCATGCTGACCGCACCACCGACGGCACCTCTCTTCTACAGCAAGCCACGTCTCTCGGTTTTGACCGCGTCGAGCTCAGCCATAATACACGCTTCAATCTCTGGCCAGGAATCCTTGCCGAACATAAATCCCCTACCGCACCCAAGATCGATGTTCTTCACAATTTTTGTCCCGTGCCCGTCGAACTGCTACGCCCCCATCCCAATGCCTACGAATTTTCCGATCCACGCCCCGCCACCCGCCGCCTAGCCGAACGCCACTCCCTCTCCACTCTCGAAGCCGCTGCTAGCGTTGGAGCTCGCTTCGTTGTTCTTCATCTCGGCTCCGCAGGGCCCCACCACCGGGCCGACTCGCTCGAATCCCTCGCCGCCGCGGGCGAGATGGGCTCCCGCAAGTACGTGAGCCAAAAAATCGCCGCGATCCAATCGTGGGAAAAAGCCTTTCACGAAAGTTGGCCCCGCGTGGAAGAGATCCTTCTTCGTCTAGGGGAACGGGCCAAGGCTCTCGGCCTCCAACTGGGTCTGGAGTGCCGCGAAAATCCCCGCGAAATCCCCCCCGACGACTCCTGGGATATGCTCCTCTCCCGGCTTCCCGCTCCCACCTTCGGCTACTGGCACGACTTCGGCCACGCCGCAGCCAAAGAATCACTTGGCCTGATCGACCACGCCCAACATCTGCGCCGCCTTGCCCCTCGTCTCATCGGTGTTCACCTGCACGACTTCTCGCCCGAACAAGGAGACCATCTACCCCTCGGCCAAGGGTCGATTCCCTTTGGCCAACTCCTCCCCCTCATTCCCTCCAACACGCACTTTTCACTCGAGTTATCTCCTGGTGTGTCCGCGGACGAAGTTCGTGCCAGCCTTCTATGGTGGAATCAAAACCAGCCCCCACGCTCCTAAGCCGGCTCGCCCCTTGGATCCGTATCGGCATCACAGCTGCCGTACTTGGCTTCCTCGCCACCAAGGTTAACTGGCCTAACCTCGCCCACCGGTTCGCCTCCGCCCATCCAGTTTGGCTCACCGCTGCACTTTTTGTAACGCTGGGCTCGATTTGTCTTTGTGGAACCCGCTTCTATTTCCTTCTGCGCCTTCAAAACATCCACCTTTCCTATTTTCGCACTCTTCATCTCACCTTTGTGGGCTTTTTTTTTAATCTCTTTCTCATCGGATCCACAGGAGGCGATGCCGTCCGTCTCTTCTATCTTCTCCGCTGGTTTCCCCACAAAAAAGCCCGCGCCACACTCTCAATCCTTCTGGATCGCATCTTTGGCGTTGCTGCTCTTTTCGGTCTCGCCCTTCTCTTTCTCCCCGGGGCAACCGACCGCCTCCGGGCCGATCCCACATTTGCTCCACTTGCATCCGCCCTTCCTTGGCTTGGTCCTCTTGGGGCATTCCTCCTCGCCCTTGGATTCCTTCTTCCCACTTTTCTTCCCAATATCCCCCTTCCTCAAAAACTCCCTGGTCGAGCTGTGCTGATCGACCTTCTCCATGGTCTTCGCGATACGATGCTTGGAGGTTGGAACACCGCCGCGCTCATTCTCGTCTCGATCGGCGTTCACCTTCTCAGTTTTGCAGGAGCAACTCTCCTCGCCCGCGCCCTCGACCTCCCCATCAACTACTCTCTCGCCGGTCTTATTCTCGTCCTTATCTTCAGCGCCTCCGCACTCCCCATTAGTGTGAGCGGCCACGGCGTTCGGGAAGGAGTCATGGTCTTTCTCTTTCTCCATTTGGGTCTGGGGACCGACCCTGAATCCGCAATTGCATACTCTGTTCTCATCTACGGGCTCGGACTCTTCTGGAGCCTTTGGGGTGGCCTCGCCTATCTTACCCTCCGTTCCCCCGAACCAAATAAATGATTCGTCACCCTGCAGCTGAAAAGATTGTTCAACAGCTCGTTCAAGCTGGCCACGTGGCCGTCTATGCAGGTGGGTGCGTTCGCGATGCCCTCCTTCAACGTCCCTACCCCGACGTCGACATCGCCACCTCAGCCACCCCCGACCAAGTCCAATCTCTCTTCCCAAAAGCTTCCGATCCTCAAGGAAAAGCCTTCGGCGTCATTCGGCTTCGCCTGGACGAACATGTTTTCGAAATCGCAACCTTCCGGGTTGACGGCCCCTACCACGATGGACGCCGACCCTCCTCGATCACATTCACCACAGCCGAAGAGGACGCAAAACGTCGCGACTTCACCGTCAACGGAATGTTCTTTGATCCCCTCAAAGATCAGCTTCTCGACTACGTCAAGGGGCAGGCCGATCTCTCCTCAAAACTCATCCGCGCCATCGGCGACCCGGTTGCCCGTTTTACAGAGGATCGCCTTCGACTTTTCCGCGCCATCCGTTTCGCCGTTCAACTTGGATTCCAAATCGAACCTGAAACTTGGAAGGCTCTGATCCAACTCGCACCCTCCTCCAAGGTCATCTCGCCCGAGCGTGTTCGCGACGAATTAACCAAGATCCTCACCAGCCCTGATCCCGCTCGGGGGTTCGACCTGCTGCACGAATCTGGCCTGATCGCCGTCTGGATTCCAGAACTCCTGGAGATGCGCGGTTGCGAACAGTCTCCCGAACATCACCCCGAGGGCGACGTCTGGGTTCACACCCGATTACTTCTGACTCACTTGAAAAACCCTTCCCCCGTGCTGGCGCTCTCCGCTCTCCTTCACGACATTGGAAAACCCCGAACCTCAAAAACAGAGCCCAGTGGCAGGATTCGCTTTTTTGGACACGAAGGAGTCGGAGCCCGAATGGCAGAGGAAATCTTACGTCGCCTCCGCTACTCCAATGACGATGTCTCTGCCATCACCGCATGTATCGCCAACCATATGGCCTTTAAAGACGCTCCGAACATGCGCGTCAGCACTCTCAAACGCCTCCTCGCACGCCCTACGTTCGTCGAAGAGTTAGAACTACACCGGATCGATTGCAGCTCTTGCCACGGCCAACTCGATATTCACTCTTTTCTCACGGCGAAGTTGAGCGAATTTTCGCAAGAGGAAATTAAACCCAAACCTTTCGTCACAGGCCACGACCTACAGCAACTCGGAGCTAAACCAGGACCCTCGATGGGCAAACTTCTCCATCAACTGATGGATGAGCAACTGGAAGGAAAATTTGCCGACCGCACGACCGCACTTGCCCGCGCCCAGGAACTTTTAAAGTAAACGGATTAGATTACGCGTAGGCGACAAACGCCTCGTACACCTCATCAGGAATATCCAGCAACTTATAGTCGCCCGATGACACAAAGATGAGCTGCTGCTTGCCTTTGCCCAGCTGATTTCCTGCAGAATCAAAAATCTGATGCTCAAGGGTCACAAACTTACGATTGTACTCCCCCACTTTAATTTTCACGCTCACCCGCTCAAACTCCCGTGTTTCCCGGGTGAACTTATGCTCAAAGGAGCGCGTCAAAATATAGTACGGGGTGGTTTTTAAATTAAATTTCGGCAGGCAGTGATTGAAGAAAAGTTCGCGCGTCTTGCCTACCCACATCGCATACATCCCAAAGTAAACATTCCCGACTGAGTTCGTGTCCGCATAGGTCGCCACAAAGGTGTGAACAAACCATTTTCCTTCAAAGTGGCCGAATAGATCCGTCGGTTCACCAACTTGTCCTTTCGGAAAGGGCACGACTCGCCCGGGCTCAATTTTCTCCTCCGCTATAAACTTGGCCGATGGACCCCCAGCAGAATCCTCTAACTCTTCCACCCCGCCCACGAACTCGTGGGCTGAGCCAGGCTTTAGCAAAAGCCAAACCACATAACCCACAGGAAGAATAGACCCCAATATCATTCCCGACGGATTCGCCAAAAAATATCCGTAGGCAAAAATCACCACGGCTACGCTTCCAACGCAAAACATCTTTACCTGAGGCAACGCATTGCCCTGCCCTGTATGAAACGCTCTTAACAAAGCCAGTCCCGCATAACCCACAAAAAATGTGGCGTAGAAAATCATGAAGTACTCCAGCTCCAATTTTAGTACCACGGCCACAATCGTGAAGAGTCCTGATAAGATCAGAGCAGGCAGTGGTGAACCCAAAATTGCTTCGGGCAGTAGGGTCAATGGAAAAGCCCTGCCAGCTCCACCCGATTTACTCAAATACCAGCGCAGTGCGATATAACCGCTATCCAACGTCGTCAAAATCATGACGCACAAAATCACCACATAGGAACCAAATGCCCAAGGATGAGCGGCTGCCGCCGCCCACAAAAACCGCGTTACCCCATCCTCCCCATACCCTAATCCGTCGATACCTTCCCGCATCAGGGTGCCCCCCGTTTGACCTGCGACCCATAGGGCTAAACATCCGTGCGCCAAAAGCAGAAGAAAGAAAATAGCACCCCCAAAAAAATAACTAACGGCAGGAGACTTTCCTTCTCGCTGAATCTGAATGACTCGTTGCCACTGCTGAAGATCCAGCCAAGGTCCCAGCGTCAATCCTACACAGATTGGAATCGCATATCCCCAAAAATTAAAACCAAAGAAGGGGTTGCTTCCCGTTGCAATCGGTCGTCCGCTTCCCAAGGAAGGAAGTTGATAAAAAAGAATTAGCATCGCCCCTAACGCAATCAAACCCAGTGCCGCATGACTATACTTGATCCTGCGAATATCGAACTCCTCTCCAAATAGCGTTGCAGCGGCCAAGATCACCAACACTGTTAACAAAAGGTAAAGGCCTTCAGGTTGCAGCCCCAAGGGTTGCCATGCGTAACGTACGAGCGCGAAAACTGTCAGGGTGATCGCCAAGATCTGATAGAGGAAAAAGATAAGTCGGTAGGGTCTGGACCAGTTTGCAAAAAATGTTCCTAGCGCATCAGGACCGTTCCCAGCACGTCGAGCAATCAACTGCGTAAGCCCGCCAAAAAGCATCAATCCCAAGGCATTCGGAATCGCAAAGGTCAGCAATCCAAACAGTCCATACTGAAGGGAAAATTGAACGCTAAAAAAAAGCCCTAACCCCCACATCCAGGATAAGGCAACCGAATTTCCCCAAAGAAGGTTCATGAAATAATAAGATTACCCTCTCGTCTCATTCGTTCAAGCCTAGGTACGACTGAGTTTGAATTACGCGAAGGGATTGCGCCCCATAGACCATCCCCCGCGCCATCCAATTTTCGCCTCCGGCATAATGAATTCTCGCCGCTCTCACTTCGTTCGAGCGGGCGAAGGGATTCGAACCCTCGACATCAACCTTGGCAAGGTTGCACTCTACCAACTGAGTTACGCCCGCGATTTGAGAGAGATAGTATCCCGCAAGTAGCAGATGTTCAAGGGGATTATCTATTTCCCCTCGGTAGCCCAGGAGAAAAATACGGCCGAGAAGTAAATCAGCCCATCTGCATATGAAGCCACTTGGACTCAAGGGCACACGAAAATTGGTACAGTCGATTGGTACAGTCACGCTAACCCCCTCCTCCGGTCGATTTTGGATGAAAAGGTTGATTTCCAGGACTGAGAAATAAGTATCCACATGAAAAAAGAAACAAAGGTTACTGGCTTAGTTAAACGTGGTGAAATTTGGTGGGTCAGAAAAATGGTCAATGGAGTCCTGATTCAAAAAAGTACGGGCTGCAAAGATCAACAGGAAGCTTTTTGCCACATGACGGCATTGATTGCGTCTCCGGTGGTAATGTATGGCGCTGGCGGTTATTCATTCGAAGCACTCATTCCAAAATTCATTCTATTCAAAAAGAGCACAGGAGCGTTTTCCCGGTTCAGCAAAAACGATAAAGAAGGTATTCTTTGGCGTTTGGCTAGGGCGTTTGGTGCGAAGAGTGATATCCGAACCGTCTCCGAGAAATTGATCATCGAAACATTAACAAGCGGCCGTTTTCAGACTATCAAACCAATTACCCGGAACTCTTACCTGTCAGCATTAAAGTCATTTTATACATGGGCTTATAAAATCGAAAAGCTTACCCAAAACCACGTTGCCCGCGAAATTACTCCTTTTAAAGAATTGAAGAAATCCGATCAAATGAAGAGAAAAAATGAACTTATTTGTGTGAAAGAGGAGTTTCAGTTCATGATCTGGGTCGCTTTGGTCTGCGCAGACTACGACATGGCTTTTATCCTTATCATGGGGTTTTGCCATGGTTTACGGCGTAACGAGATTTCAGAGATCCGACCCGCATGGTTTGATTTTGACCGAGGAATCATCACGGTTCGTTTTCTAGAAGCTGATGAAGCAAAAAAGGATAAGTTGGATGAATTTATTCCAAAGTGGGGAAAGGCTAGGGATATCCCCATCGATCCACAGTATCGGATATTTTTGGAAGATTTTGTTAAAGGAAAGGATTATTGCCTAGCTCCTTTAAGCCGAAGAGGCATAGGGAGATATCGCCACGATTTTCATAAAAAATACTCAAACTTCATGCGATATCTGAAAATGAAGGATGTAACAATTCATACAATGCGACACTCTTTTGCCTCGGATTTATCAAGGCAAGGCAGACCAATCGGGGAAATAGCTATGTACCTGGGGGACAGCATTGAAGTAACTGAAAATCATTACCTCCACCATCAACCCTATCATAAGGACTTCTCCTATTTGTACGGCGAAGCTTTGATTCGCGCTAGGGAACAAAAACTCGCGGAAAGTTGGAAGGAAATTAAAAGAAATCGCTGGCTTAATATTAAAAATAAAACACTTCCGGAGGTTTATACGCAGCAAAACCTCGATGTTCTTCTAAAGACAAGTAGAGCAGAGGACTGAGGACTCTGCAGACCAGCCACTTACAGGGAATCATGGCGTCCCATATTTTTTCAGCTTCTCGGTGGATGTCCTCCGCTCTCACCCCCATCGTGGGCAGGAGCAGGAGGAGGGTTCGAAGTTGAGTCTATCATCATAATCATCACGAACGGCTTATCGTGTAGGGATCGGTTCAGCATCTTGAAAAGGTGGTTCAGGTTGGCTGCTGTAGAAGAGCTCCATCTCCTTTTGTTCTTTCAGGAAGATTTGTGCGCGTGAAATAAGTGCTGGATCGCTCGTCATGCGCAAGCTTTGCCCGAGCCATTTCGTAAGCTCCTTTGGTCGAATAGCAAATACTTGATCTATAAATTTGAGCCGCACACCGATGGGAATAGCTGAATCGGTAGAAAGGTTATAGAATAGTTGATAATCATCGTCTTTTAGCCCAAATGCAAGATGCATGAGGCATTCCTGTTGGACACGCGGCACATGCCTAGCGGTGTGTAGAGCCATCATTATCAGCGCCTTATTTCGTTCATCATTATTGCTGTAGCTATTATTAAGCACAGCAATTACTGGGTCTTCCCATTCGAGGGGTAATGGTTCAGTAATGCCTTGCCCTTGTATATCGGTCGTTTGCGGTGTTTCGGCTATGGTCTTTAAGTCATTTTCCCAAGTTGCACGTAGATTTTCTTCTTCAGTTGTTTGACCAGTGATGTGTGCATTTTTTATGGGGAGGGCTATGCTTCTGTGCCCACTAGCATTATCGCTATTCTTCTTTAATAGAATTAAGCAAAGTAAGGCAAGAAGTGCTGCATTTATAGTGCCAAGAAACAACAGCTTGCGCATATTTACGCAAGCTATCCTAGCCTGCTCAGTTTATCCTAAAAACTTTACTTAACTTCTAAGCAGGGCGAAGTAGCCACTACCCCAAGAATCACTAAATATACCAAGCCCGTATTTTTGTAGCAAAAGCTGAACAGCTCCAGAAAGCCCTCTGGTAGTAAAAGAGAATCTTCCTGCAGCCGATATTGTGCCAGTCCCGCTTGAAACCATGCCATATGTTGGGTAACCAGACCACGGAAAGTAAGCTGTATAGGCTACTGCGCCAGTTCTCGTAGCGGTCGCAGTGCCTTGGTAATACAGTCCCCTTCCAAAACCTGAGCTGTACCCTCCAACCATGCCATACGATCCTGCAAATGCTGCTTGTGCATTTGCCTTTTGGGATGCCCCAAGGATTGTGAACGCAAACAGGGCGATGAGTAGTAGATGTGTGTTTCTCATGGTGTGATTATGCAATTAATCAGACTCAGATCAATACCTAATTAACTTGTTGTGCCTATCCTAATAAGGACGGGTCTTAAAAGGAGTAAACTACTTCCACCCCAGCGTAGTGTGATGGGCCACTCCCTGTTGGCTCATATAGCACAGGGCCACCTAACCCACCTGATGGCCCAAAAGCCTCTGGCGAGCTAATCGGGGTGCCGTTTGATTGGTTGCCCCAATCCAGACGGTATTCAGCACGTATGAGCAAATTATCAATCACATTGAAGCCAGCGGTCAGGGTATATTCCCAATAGCTGGGCGCTTCTGCCTCGTTTCCATTGTATGAGGCAACTTTAAGGTCATTGCTCCCTCCAAGAAACTCCCCACGGCTTGCAAGGCTGAACCAATCATTAAATTGATATTTTGCATACACACCTGCTCCCCACCAGGTGGTGCTGTATGCACCCCCATCACTCGCCCACCACTCATTTGCGGGGCTGGTTTTTGCCGTTCCAAGGACAGTGTTAAAGGCGAATAGTAATTTATCGTTTGCAAACTTTGGCGACCAGTTGCCCCACGAGTTGTAGATTAAAGCATAGCCGTTGCTATTCGGGTTATAGTTCTGAACATCAGTGGGTATTGAGCTTAAACTGGGGTCTTCCCAACTGCTGTTATTCTCTGGGTTCGTACTCCATTGAAAGTTATTGCTCCAGTTTGCATTCGCCCCTGGCGCTGTCACATCAAGCGCTGCAATTAATGCACATCCATCCCCATTGAGCCCTGTAGTTGTGTTGTTGTCTGTATTTGATCCATTCACGACGCCAAGCTTCATGTCCATATACTCATCAAACCTATACGATGCAAGTAATCCAGTATAGTAGAGCGGAAACTGTTGCCAAAGTAGACCATAGGTAACGTTCATATTGGCGGGTCTCTCAATAACCTCGTATCCAAGAATCGAAACAAACTTACCCACCTTAAAGTCTAATCCGTTCCCAACTGGTGCTCGTATACTCGCATAGGCTTGCTCAAGAAAAAGCGAGTTTGAGTTCTGGCTGGTGTTATTTTCTGCGGTACCTGAATTCCTATTTTGCAAATAGTAGGCATCTTCTCCGATCATCACATCTGCCCTAAAGCCAGCTTGAGCTTTGTTTTCAGAAGTCATCGCTTTTTCCAAAGCAATCTTTACGGCATAGAGATTAAAATCCCCTCTACTTGCGGTATCACCGCTGAATCTGCCGATCACCTCTGATTGTTTGCTGCTGTTGAAGTTGTAGCTGTATCCTGTATCAACATAGCCACTTAATTTAATGCCCTTGTTAGCTGTCTCTACAAAATTGTTCTGGATAATCTTTTGGGTGTCTTTTGATGTGGCAGAATCAACCTGGTCTGCATACAGCGGAAAAGAAACCAAACCTAGAAGTACAAACCAAAGAGGTAGCCTTAATTTCATGTCTAAATAACTATCTTCTTTTCCTAGGGTCTATACTCGTTTTTTCATTATATTAACAATTTATGTGTTCTCTTTGTCGATAGAGCCCACATACGTGCGTAGCGCCTAGCTATACGAACAAGCCTCCCCTGCCCCATACTCACCATCGGAAATGCGGATAGGAGAAGGGCAGATAGGACGAGCATTCGCATTTGGTTCTAAGCACTTCCCTTCACTTTTCTCAATACCTGCCGGTCAGCTATTAGCCCCCTGCATATGTGCCGAACGAGCTAGCCCTAGAGTCCAAAGAGGACGGAAACTCCGAAAACCTCTCGCTGGGGCGTGGCCGATAATGCATCTCGTAGATGCCTGTGATCATATTTGCCTGCCTACTATTAACCAATCTCCAGAAATCCTAGTTTGTTTGCGCGTAGCTCGATAAACCACATTGGGGTTCACACCAAGTAGGCGAACCATGTCCGCTCTTGTTTTGCGGACAGTATATCCTGTTGTTACCTTGCGAAAAACAAACATGGCTCTGGGTGAGCCGCGAAAAACCACGGGCACTAGCTGCCCATCCCGGAAAAAACCTTCGCATCGCCAAACACCTCGGATACTACCCGTTCGACCTTTCACCAAATGGTCGACGTGATCCGCACCAATGCCTGTCTTTCGTGAAAACTCCGCACAGGTGCAGTCCAAGGCACCTTCGTCACTTCGAAAACGATAAATGCTGTTTCTACGGCGTGTAAAAGTTCGAGATGGCAACATCATCTTGGTTTCTTCCTTGAAGCAGAAATTCCCATCCTGCAAAGGCAGGAATCAGCCATTAAAAATAATATTATTATTTGTAATATTACCAAAATGCCCATTTATTGCATAAATCTTATCAGCCATCCTTCTTGAAAGTCAAGCATAAACCATTGCCCAGTAACTATTAAACTTCGTTTCTTGCTTTGAAAAAAAGTGGGATTTTGTATGTAAATAAAAAAAGTTTTTGTCGGGCACTTGAATTATGAATTCGGTCATTACGATAAGAATATGCAAAAGAACAAAACATATAAATGTATCGTGAACCCGGAACCGCAAAACATTCCTGAGCAAATGAAGTCACCAGAGAAACTCTGGGCGCTGTTTAAGACCATCGTTGTGGAGACGGAAAAAGGACGTGAGATAGATAGACGACCAGCAAGCGCTTTGGATGGTAAGGAGGTTGGTCCCACTTATGGGCACAATTCCCGGCTGGTTAATTTTGAGAATTGCTTGGATGCACTACCAAAGATCAAGGATGCGTATGCCTTGGCGCTGGCATTACGTGAAGATCAGGAGATTGGGGCAGTTGACGTGGATCACTGTTTTGAAGCGGACGGAACGCTTAAAGCAGGCTTCGAAGCGCTGATTCGCAAATGCGGTAGTTATGCGGAAATCAGCCCTAGTGGAAAAAGTGTGCGCATTTTTTTCCTGAAGGGACCGGGGGTCCGTAATTTCTGCTGCAAAAATGCCGCAAAACGACTGGGGTTAAAAGAACTTGTCATTTCATGTAAAAACAAATTTGCTACTGCAACTGGCAAAATCCTTTTTGAGGATCAGCGCGAACTTATCCGAAACGACATGTTTTTCGAGGAACTGATTGCCGAGGAAAGCGGAACCCCAGTAATTGATGCCCAGTTGGAACTGGTGATGGCGAACGCATCTACGGTGGCGCAGCGGCCTAATAGCATTAACACAACTAGTGCCGTCAATTATTTGAGCAGTTGGGCTTGTGACTATGATTCTTGGGTGAAAATGGGATTTGCGTTAAAGCGTCAGGGACCCGAAGCGGAAATGTACTCATTATTTGTAGATTTTAGCCGCTTTTGTCCTGAAAAGTTTGACGAAGTTACCTGTCGTAAGTTGTGGGATAGCATAACGGAGAATCAAAACTGTCGACCCTTAACAATACGCACCATCTACTGGGAGGCACAAAAGTTGGGGTGGGCTCCTCCGGTTCTAGTTGCCGATCCCATCCTTACACTCCCGGACGGCATCTTGTCCACAAACACAGGTCACGCCGAGCGGATACACATCCGATATGGGCACCTTTTTGCGTATCATCATAGTGAGAACACATGGTACTGCTGGGATGGGAACGGAAAGTGGGTAAGAGACCCCCACGGAGTTCTGATTGGTCGCAACTACGCCTTACCTGCCCTGAAGGAAATTTGTGCTGAGATTAATGCAATGCCGGTCAGTGCATCGCTAGGTGATAGCCAAAAGAATCAAGCTGCGCTGGCGTTAAGCAAAGCCCAAGGTCATGTCGGCGAAATTGTATCCAATCTCCGCTATGTGAAATCAGTTCGCACGGTCGAGGCAGCGGATTTCGACAATGATCCGGCAATGCTCAACGCCCCAAACTGTGTAATCGATTTGCGGACGGGTGAATTACTCCCGCACGATCCGAAATTTCTGATGACTCAGATGGTCAAATACAATTTTAATCCAGATGCAAAAAACGAACTATGGGAAGAATGTGTGAGAGTATGGAGCGATGGGCGAGAGGACCTTGCACTTTATTTGCAAACCATGGCCGGGTGCGTGGCAACTGGTTATCCGGTCGAGCAGCTGTTCCTTTTGCACGGGTCAACCAGCAATGGAAAATCAAGCTTCCTTGAAACCATTCTCGATGTCATGGGCACCTACGGTGTCGTAATCGATCAGAAGCTGCTTCAGCCGAACGCAAATAACAATGCGGAGGCACCATCGCCAGCGCTGGCCACTCTTCGAGGAAGGAGAGTTGCCGTGGTTGGTGACTGGAATGAAAACGCACGGTTAAGCGAAGTCGCCGTAAAGCGGCTTGCTAGTGGCGACAAAATTACAGCACGCCCCCTGAACTCTTCCCCCATTGAGTTCAACCCTACCCATACGATTATAATTCGGACCAACAGTTTGCCACAGGTTGATATGGGAGACGCCGCTATCGTCCGGCGGCTGGTAATTCTGCCTTGGACAAAAAGTATTAATGAAGGGCAGAAAGACTTAAATCTTCGTAGGCGATTACTCGAAAAGGGGGGCGGTTCCGGAATCCTTTCATGGATTGTTCAAGGGGCGGTCCGTTACATACTGGAGTACCAGAGCAGAGGCATTATGCCCAAAATACCTGATTCAGCCGCTGACCTAATGTCGGAACACCGGGATGAAAATGATCCTCACCGGCAGTGGATTGAGTCTGAATGTGACATTGCCCCTGATTTACACGAAACCTCCGAAAATATTGAAAAGAATTACCGAGTGTATATTCAATCACTGGGATTTAACCCCGAATTATTTTCGGTGGCTAAACTAAGGAGTTTCCTGAGATTCCGGGGACACAAAACAACCAAAATACGTGGGACTCGGTGCTGGCAGGGATTGAAACTGAAACCAAAGGTTTCTGAGGATGTCGGAATGCCGACTCCGAACTTCGATGGTCTACGTGAAACAGAGGTGGGCTTCTAACCAACCCATCCTCTGGACACGTTGGACGGTCTGGACAGCCCAAACCATTTGACCTCCCCCTTCCGCCATTTCGCGCGAGGAGGGGGTAGGTGTCGGCGGATTTTAAAAAACCGCCCCCTGCAATATAAGCCACCGTCCACGCTGTCCACGCCGTCCAAAAAACAGGGGTAAAAAAAGAAAAAATCACCTTCTTTTCAGCGAAAACGTCCCAAAAAGGATATATTTCACAAATCGGAAATGTTGATTATCAGTAATTTACAGATTGTTTAGAATTTTATGGCTCCTCAGAAAAAGAGGTCCCCCCAATAATTTATATAAAATAAAATCCCACCCTCTTTAAAAAACACAGCAAAGATTAAGAAGTAGCATTGAAATTGCTAATAGGGAGACTTTGGAAATTTTATTTCTATTGGGCTATGGGAACAATTTTTTCAAATTTTTTTGGAAATTTTTATAAAGGGATCCCTATGGTGATTTTGATAATAATTCGAGTTCTCGGTCCAAACCAATCCCAGTAAGTAGTCCCCATTTGCCAAGATCTTGCCCCGTAAAGATTTTGTTAGCAAAGGTCCGCACTTCAATCCACTGGTTAACAATATCAAGCAGTCTTTCCTGATCCATGAACCCTGGGCTCTGCTTCAATTCCTCTGCTTTTTCCTTTTCGGCATCATCGGGTTCACCTGTGTAGTATTTGCTCGGATATTTTACCGATAGTCGGATATTCGCATCCGGTCGAACCCAGCGTTGATCACCCGCACAGACAATTGCCAGCTCAGGAACAGCCATCGTACAATAAGCAATAGTATGCACAGTAAGATGTTCGGGCTTTTCTTCCGTCAGAATATAATAAAGAGTCAAAGCACTATCGTTATTAAAAGCGGCCACGCCACTCAGGAAAAGCTTTAGCTCAGTTACTGCGGGATCCTCGTAAATCTCATGGATTCTTTGAACGATTGGGTTTAACAGGTCTTCTTCGCGTTCCTTGGAAGAAATGTAAATCTTAGCGACCAAAGTCTGTATACATTATCAGATTTTTTTTATTTTGTCGAGAAGATTAGGACCTTTTTAGGAATTCTTCTGCCATTAAAAACTCTAGAGATCATCGTCACATATTAGACTTAACTGGCAATTTGGCGCATATTTCTTGGTCGAAACGTAAGTGCTCGATAAAGTGGATTGAGTGTTTCTCAGCATATGTTCTAGCGTCCTGAGTCAGCGTGCTAGATGCTGCAATTAAGCCCATTGTGCCCTCAGGGTAATCCTGCAATGTTCCGATAAGCTCCCGAACGACACCAACCCCGACAGGATTTCGCCAATATTTACATTGAATAAGAATTATTGCTTCTCCTTTTGAAGCACGAAGATCAGCCCCCCCGTCGCCGTTTCTAGAACCTGAAAGATGATCTACTGAAAAACCATTCCTTTCTAGCCAAGACTTTGTATTTAACTCATAACTAAACCAATCATCGCCGCATTCCTCCTTAAAATCTAATACCCTAAGACACTGCATCGCTGACCTGCTTCGGTAGAGCTTCTCTGCCTGGATATGACCTCTTTTATGAGGTTTTACAAAAGTAAACCCCTCGGGGACGCAAATACCATGATCTCTAGCCATGAGAAGCTGTTGATCCGAAGCTCTTATTGCTTTACGGAGGTGGCCTACAACAAAGTGCTCTGTACGCTTGACTAAATCGAGTTCGGCTTCAGCAGATATTATATTCTTTCCATCTAACAAATATTTTACTCTCGGAAGATACACAACAACCTTCTTTCTTCGATCACCGGACATCTGTGAAACACTTCGTACACTTACTGATTTTCCGAATACTCTGTTACGCTCTTCAACAACCCAAAAATCTCTAATCATAGCACCTAAAAAAGCCGATACACCGGATGCCAAATTACTTGTCGTCTCTGACAGATATTGTCTGCAGCTTTGAATAACCACCTTCTGTTTTTCATCTTCCTGAATAATGTTCTCAAAGTAACCAAAACAAGTAGGCCGCTGCGGAAAGATGACCGACTGATCGTAAGGATTTATTATAAACTTTGCATACGTTCCGTTCGAAAAGACTAATAATGCAATTACTTCTTTACCGACTTCATGTAGCTTTACGCCAACAAACGGATGTGAATCTATCTTAACATAGGCCCCCCAAGGGATAGTCCACTTCTTTAGCTGAACAGCTTCTTTCAACACCCGCATCGCAAAACCTTTGCAGGAATCAAGATCGTCATCTTTTATCTTAACAGCTTTAACTAACTCAACATAATCAATATGCGCGTTATTCGATCCGATAATCTCCTTTTGAAAGGCAGGAACTTCAAACGGTTGCGTATTCCAAAAAAAAGTACATTTCGCTGCAAGATCTTCATAATTTAAAGGATATACGTTAATTTCATTGTCGGGGGTTAAAGTCGGAAGTGATAAACCAGTGTCTGTAAAGAAAGGAGAGTAAAACCCAAGACGAAGAAAGTGAGCCAAATACCGATTTAGATAAGGGCATGGTGGAGTCTGTAAAATAGCATCATAGTTGTTTCTAAAGACCTCTGTTAAATCTTTGTTATTATAATAGAGCTTAAATAAAGAAGACGGTTCTAAATCAGTGAAAAGCCACTTACTTGGGAAAGAGATGGAGCCATCCTTAAGATCTGCGAGCTCTCTTTGTAGTTCCGGCAAACTATATTGCTTTAAAAGTGCAATGCATTCACTTTCAATTCTCTCTAAATAAGTGCCCCTTAAAATATTTCTAAGGTCAGTGCTGTCTACCGAAGCAGCATTAGAAGCAGCAAGCTGTTTGGCTATTAGTGGTTGATTGAACGTATCATTAAAGTGAAATACCGATCTTCCATTAGCTGTATTACTCCACAATGAATCCGGAACACATGATAAACGCACTTCAATAAACATTTGCTTCTTCTCATTACGCGAAAAGACACCAGCTTTAAAAACAGAGCTACGTAAAAGGTCTAAGTCATGCTTGCTTCTGTAAGTAGCAAAGATCCTTAACTCTTTTACCTGAAAAAGCCCATAAACCGAAATAGCCAAAATATTTTCAAAAGCAGTAGGATAAAGCTGCGCGATCCCCCTTGGTTTTGAGTTTTTTAAACCAGATGTCTTTTCTAAAACTCTAAAATGGAGATTATTCTTTAGTAAGACAAACTCATCTGACAAATATCCACATTTATCAATCGCATCATATTCGTTAAGGCATTCTTCGAGGTTGTAAGAAGCGTTGGGTGTAACAGTTGTAAATGAATCGCACCTTACTAGATTATTTAACTCGTCTAAATACGAGCTGTGCTCTCCGTCTGATTCAAACCTTATCTTTAATGACATCTTTATTAGACTCCGAACAGGTTATCCTCGGCCGCATCATTTCGACGTTTGGTTTCGGATGAAAGCATTTGGATTTGTGTAATCATCCGTTAAGGCAGAAGATTTCTCCAGCTTAAACGGAAACAACTATGAATCAGAGTATAAGACAAAAACGGTACTACGATTTAAGACTGGATTTTTGCCATTCTCAAAATCATGGCTTCATTTTTTTCAAATCCATCAGAGAGGTTGAATCAATAAAATATAAAATCTTTAGTATTTGATTTTGATAATATTCTCGACAAAACAGTGAGTTTCTGGTAGCAAGTATCTAGATGATAGGAGTTTATGAAAGGGTTAGCACGTCTAAACAGGATTTCCTCAGCCAGCATGAAGCCTTGGCTCAATATCTGGAGCGAACCGGGTCCATGGAGTCAGCAAGGTTTTACCAAGATACGGTAAGCGGAGGACGGTTTGACCGAGAGGGCTTGAATCGTCTAATGGCCGACGTATCTAAAGGACGGATCCAGGAAGTACTTTGTTGGCGCCTGTGCCGCCTTGGCAGGTCCTTGTCTGGTGTTCTTCAGGTTTTAAATCATTTCCAAAGACACGGTGTAGGGTTTTGCAGCATTTCGGACAACATCGATACTCGTAATCAGAATCCGATGGCCCGTTTACAGATTCAAATGCTTGGAGCTTTTTGTGAATTTGAACGGGAAACGATAAAGAGCCGCATAAAAGTTGGGATCGAGGCAGCCAGAAAACGAGGTTCTAGGTTTGGTCGTCCTCCACTAGAAACCGGAAAGAGAACAAAAGTTAAAGAGCTTTTAAACAAAGGTGTTTCTCCCGCCGAAATTGCACGAGAAACCAAAGTCTCATTGCCTACAGTGTACAGGATCCGAAGCCGGAGCTGACCGTGATTTGCCCGGACAATAAGCTATCTGGGAAACATATTTTTACACTGGTTGGAATGGTCGAAGATGTTGCAGGCAAAATCCGATCTGGTGTCCTTGCTCTAAAACCAAAACTTCTAGAAGAATCGACTAAGCCAAGGCGCATCGAGTGGCAGGAGAAACCCCAACTCTTTCTTTGGGGTGGTAGGAGATGGCGTTGCACCCTCAAAGAAGATCGTCGAGGGGACGTTAAGATTTATCTGGTGGGATTCGAGAAGACTTCGGATGCCTTAATATGTGATCGACAAAGCATTCAGTGGCTGAGCAATCGCTTGAAGTGGGGTTTCCAAAAGGCAGGTCAACTCATTATAGACCCACCAACAAAACTGCGAAGACAGCCGTACAGAAAACCGAGGAGTCACGTTTTTGATCCGATTTTAAGAAGAATGGTATCCAGATCACCACAATCGGAACTACGCGCGTTTAAAAAGTGGGAAAGAAAAGAAGGATATCGAAAAACCCTCTTCACAATTAAGAAGGAGGAGCTCAAAAGGCACAAAGAAGCCAGAAGAAATAAGCGCCTAGCTATTTACGAAGCTGCGTGCCGGGAGCGAGAGCGAGTGTGGAAAGAGAAAGGAATTGATGAGGATTTTGGAAGATCCAAACAATGGCAGAAGGCGAGGAAGCAAGTTATCAAGGAATGGCAGGGAGTATGTGCCGTTTGCTGCTTAAAGATTGAAGGGCTGATCCATATCCATCACATTCACCCGAAAGGAAAGTTTCCAGAGAAAGCCCTAGATTTCGAAAACTTGGCCCCCGTGCATGCGCCTTGCCATGCCAAGATCCATAGTTCCAAACCAGCAAAGGTTCAGTCGCGGGAGGTAACCCTGAAAAAGTTTAACAAGAAGATGGATTCTCAAACCGATGGAACTTAAAGGTTTTAGATCGCGAAAGACTAATTTCTTTTTTGACCACCTAATTAAAACTCTCCAGCTTGCGTTTATTAATATAAAAATCCAAATCCTGCTTATCAAATCGGGTTAAGCGGTGCTGATGAAACACCGGCTTTAAGCCATCTTTTTCCATCATCCGTAAAACGGTTTCGCCACCGACATACTCACCAGCGGCTTCACGATTCAGGAGACGAGGTTGGATTTTCTCGGAAATGTGTATTGAATTCATGCTATTACTTACCTGTACAAAATAAAATGCAACCTCCGAATCTCAACGAAATCAGCGAAAAAAGAACCGTTTTTTGGTACAGTAAAACTGGTACAAGTCTCTGTACATCACAACCTTGGCAAGGTTGCACTCTACCAACTGAGTTACGCCCGCGATTAACCGAAATTATCTCCTCCCCACCTCTCCTGCGCAATCCTTTTCCCCAACCCCTACGCCTCAATTTCTATCCTTTGACCC
>Ga0214923_10000482_pt1 | contig 60550 bp, 63 predicted proteins | sample LL1510_MetaG_FD_177993 | JGI IMG/M metagenome (GOLD analysis project Ga0214923, IMG submission 177993) | Freshwater microbial communities from Lake Lanier, Atlanta, Georgia, United States - LL-1510 | ecosystem: Environmental > Aquatic > Freshwater > Lake | place: USA: Georgia | collected...
GTTGTGTAACAACATTGACTTTGTCAGCAAAAAATTAATTATAAATTAAAAAAAGAAAAAAAAACTCAAAAAAAAAATATTTAAAGGATTTTTTGAAAAATTGGTTTAGTTTTTTGTCAGTTTTTTGAATTAGAAGTAAAAAATATACAAAATTGGTTTAGTTTTTTGTTAGTTTTTTGAATTAACAGAGAGAAAACCCCCTTTTTGATTTACTTTTTTGTTAACTTTTTGATTTTGGGCTAAACCTCGCGCCTTTTTGCTTCACTTTTTTGTTAACTTTTTGATTTCGCTCGATTTTTCAATACTTTTTAAATCAATTTTTTAATAAAAAAGTAAATTAACTTTGAAAATAATATAAAGACATACTATAATATTTTCTATTATGGAAAATTTCTCTCTAACTTGTAATAATAAAAAGGTCTGGTCTTTTTATCAAGAACATAAAAATATTGATTTTGAATCAATGAATATTATATTTGTTGACATTATGTTGAACCTATCTCAAGACATGAATTCTTCTCTCAGCAATAATATAGCAGCACAACTTTTAAACAATGTTAAATCTTTACAATCTCAAGTAAATAGCGTATCTGATTCTCTCAATAAACTTCAGGCTGAAACCATTAATACCTTTGGAAATAAATTCAATGAATTCAAAAAAGAATATTTTGAAGATGTTAAAATGATTTTATCGACAAATACTTCTGACAAAATCGCTCCCCTTGTTAAAGAATACAATTCAATTTTATTGGATAAAATTTTTATCATGGTGAATGATGTTATTCCAAAAAATAATGAAAATTTAAACAAACAAATACAAGAAAATATTAAAGTATTACACAATTCAATGAATGAAGATACAAATAAACTGGTGAATTCAACCATCAATAAAAAGTCTCTCGATGATTTCATTAATCTTTTGGATAATAAGATTTCAAATACGATTTCTAATTCCCAACAAATGATCAACACGATTGTTTCATCATCTGAAAAAAGATTAGATACTACAATTAATCAAATGAAAACATCTACCGAAAAACATATATTAGATATTAAAGATATTTCGTCTTCGAATCAATCAACCCAAGTAATGTTACAAAATAATGTTGGAGAATTACTAAAAAAAATGGAGGTGTCTTCTTGTAAAGGTAAAATGTCTGAAAATGTTCTATTCAATATATTACAATCCTTGTATTCAACTGCGCAAATTGATATTGTTGGAGACCAAAAAGAAACTGGGGATATTATGCTTACAAGAAAAAACAAACCTACGATATTGATTGAAAATAAAAATTGGAGTCGAAATGTTATTCAAGATGAGGTTAAAAAGTTTATACGCGATGTTGAAATTCAAGGATGTTGTGGTTTATTTTTATCGCAAAACTATGGAATTGCCAACAAAGAAAACTTTGAAATCAATATAAATGATGGTAATGTTCTATTATATGTACATGAAGTCAGAAATGACGCAGAAAAAATTAGAATTGCTATTGATATGATTGATAATTTCAAGTACAAGTTAGACGAAATTATTATTAACAATGGTAATAGTTACACGATTGACAAAGAAGTCCTTGATGAAATCAATAAGGAATACCAATATTTTGTCTCTCAAAAATTATTACAAATCAAAACTGTCAAAGATTTTGGTCAAAAAATGATTAAACAAATCGAAGAAAATGATTTCCCGTCTTTGGAAAAATTCTTATCTACCAGATATGCTTTTTCTTCAAGTAAATATGTTTGCGAATTCTGTGATTTTGTTGGAAAAAACCAATCTGCCATGTCGGCTCATAAAAGAGGTTGTAAATCAAAACTAAATGTTGTTACTATGGATGAAACTCCTCCTACTATTAGTCAACCAATCATTGTATCTACTGAAAAAGATGTATCAGCAAAAAAAATAATAAAAAAATGATGATAAAATCAAAAATAAATTTATATACAAAACATATTATATAATGTCTTTTGTATATCTTCTTGTATCCAGTGATAATGCCACCTATGTAGGCGCTACGGTGGATCTTGATCGCCGATTAAGGCAACATAATAAGGAAATCAAAGGCGGGGCTCACGCTACGGGTGCCAAAGTGGGTAAAGGTGAGATCTGGGAACGCGCATGTCATGTCGCTGGATTCCCTGATTGGCAAGCAGCACTACAATTTGAATGGAGATGGAAACAATTAAGTCGAAAATTACCAGCATCCATGTTCCCTCTTGAGAGAAGAATGAAAGCACTCAAGCAACTTCTCGCTTTAGAGCGACCCACCTCAAAAGCCACACCCTATTCTGAATGGGGTTCTCTCCCTCAAGTCAATTTAGAAACTCCCGATGCTGAATTATATTACAATAAATGTGATAAAATATAAATTATATCATTCTTTTTATCCATTTTTACTTTTAGAAAAAAGGGTCAATGAGAGAAATGGCTAGCAGCAAATAATTATTTTATTTTTGTATATATTTTTGTTTATATTTTGTATATTTTTGTATATAAATGTCCCAAGAATTTGATATTGGTGACTGGGTATACATCGATAAAGAAAAACAAAAATATGGACAAATTATTGACGAAGATGATGAATTATATAAAATCAAAGCAACACAATGTGTAAAAATTGATGAAAACACTTGTAAATTAGAAACATTTCACCCAAATTACAATACAAAATGGATTGAAAAAACAGAATTGTCTCACATGGTTATCCGTAAAGTGAAATCAAATGATCTCGCAAAAAAAACAAAAGGGAGGATTGTTAAACAATCTAGAGGATAAAAAAGATAACTCGTAAATATACAAAATAAAAATATATAAACCCATAGTAATTATATATTTTATCATGGAATTATTTCCTATTGTCAAACCACACGAAAAAAAAATATTTTTAAAAATATTGGACCGGTGTGACCGTTTAGGAACAAATTTAATCAATTATGTTTCCCAAATTATTCATGCTTATAATAATCATTATTTTATCATTTATGATCCCGAATTGAATTATGCTAACAGTATTTTTGTGAAATCTTTAACTAGTTTTATTGAATTGTATAACCAAACATTACAAGAAAAATACGCAAATATTGAGGAAAGTGAAGAACTTGTTATTTGTAATGATACAGATTTGAATTACACCACTTCTCTCACCGTTAGACATTTAAAAAGTGATCTCATATCATATTTTAAACAATATTTATATAATTACATTCGTCCAGGTCTTGAATCGTACGCACTGGAAAAGAATTATAGCATTCCATTTAATCCCAAAAAAACCATTTTGGTTCATTTACGATTAGAAGATGTCATGACATGGCCTAATTATGATGGCAGAATTTGCTCTGGTCATTATGCATGGTTGATTAATAATAACGAAAAATGTGAATGGAGTTGTTTTGGATGGAAATACAATCGACAGACACCTCTACCTACACAAACAATTCAATATCAAATTGAGAATGCTTTGTTGAAATATCCTGATTATGAAGTGGTTATTATCACGTCGCCCGGTAATTACGGTACCGGTTTTTCTTACCGCTCTATTCGTAGTCATGACGAAAGTCTCGATTTATACTTGCTTTGTAATTCAGAGGTGATTATATTGTCACGAAGCAATTTTTCTCTCAGTTCATTGTTTTTTGGAATGGCAAAAGAGGTCTATGTTCCTATGTGGGGACACTTGGCATGTATAGGTCCATGTACAAAATATGACAATTGTAATTTCAACTATTTCTATTAGATAACAATTATTTCTTTGATTATTATATACATGATAAAAAAACAAATTCGTACAAAAAGAAGAAAGGTTAAGAAACAATATAGACGAAAATCAAGGAAAGTGAGAAAAAGTATGAGGGGTGGTAATCGTCAATTTGTCCAAAAAATTATTGGTTGTATTCCTCAAGATCCAGTGAATTATTCAGATATTCCTATATCTCTAAGTGGATATCAAAATAATGATGATGATTGGACGAAATTAGCCGAAAATATATCTCATAATGGACCTGTTGAATTTCAATGTGACGGTAAAGATGCTATAATATATGGAATAAATCTTGATATAAATTTTGATAGTGGTACTAAAAAGGGAGAACTTTATGGAAAAATTGGAAATTCCACACCTGTTCGTTTATGGTGGAATGGAAGACAACAAACATATGATCCTCCTTCTTCAACTATACCACCGCCACCAGTTATTGAATCCACACCTGTAACTCCTCCAAGAACAACAAGAGAAAATGGACCTCCTCCACTTAATAGAAGAAATACAAATCAAGGAGTGTATCCACCAGATATTCCTAATGATAATGTAGGTGTAAGTCTTTTTGAAAACGATCTACCATATTATCGTAGTGTTATTGGTTATAATAATTTGCGTAACCCTATTCTCTATCCTATTCCAAAACTTCCTAGAACACAATAAATATTTTATGTTTCACAGTAATCATAAAATATTATACTACATTTTTTTCTTTTTCTTCCGGTGCTTCCTCCTTCTTTTCTTCTAGTTTTTTTTCTACTGTTTTTTCTACAGTTTTTTTTGTATTTATTACTACACAATTTTTACTAGAACATCCTAAAGAAAACCCAGCGAAAAATTCACGAATTCCCTTGAATGATAACGGACAACAAGAGGTACAATCACCAGATCCACAGCATTTTGTGAATTCTTCTTTTTCAACTTTTTCATCTACTAAAGGGACATCTACTGGTTTGTCTTGTTCTTTTAATTCTGGCTTATCCTCCTCCATTTATAATATATATATACAAAAATATTATTTTTCTACTAATATTTCTTTAGCTACAGCACGAATTATTTTATTATAATTCTTTTGTGCTTTTTCTTTATCTGTATCAGACAAACTCTGATCAATTAACTTGGTATACAGCTCACTCTTTTTATTATTCGGATCTTTGTATTCGGGGTTGGCTTTCGCCCAAAGATTCATTTGTTTGATATTCTTGTGCTCAATCGCCTTGATCACTTTTATCATTTGTTGTTTATCATCATCTTTATGCCAAGTATCATTATTTTTAATATGAATCACCTCTCTTTTTAAATCACTACAGTGAATCGGGCGTTTGCTTACTTCTAATGTGTTTAATCCTTTGATTAAAATATTACTAATACCGCCACAATATCCAAGAGGTCCAAAATTTTCGAAATCTGTTAGGGTTAGTATTAGTGATTCCAAAAAATCGCTTAGATTCAGCGCATCTTTACATGTCTCGTTCAAGAACACATTCAAGTTGAACTTGTTATTGTTATTTTGTGTTATATTATTAGTGATGCTCCGGTCTTTACTTATTTCAAGCATTTGTTTATTCTGTTCAATGATGAGTTCCTTGAATTCCTGGTTCTGTTTCAGAAGCTCCAGTATTAAATCACTCGAAAAATCTATATTTCCTGGTACACTTTTTTCAGTTAGATCAGGCTCTTCTATATCCATGGTTATATTTTCTTCTTGATTTTTTGTATCGCACTTCTTTTTATGTCTTGATAATCCAGATTGATATTTATAAAAATTACCGCAGTCACAAATAAATAGGGAGTTTTTTGGCGTTAATTCGTTATCATTTTTTACCATTTTGTTATCATTTTCATTTTTTATGTGTTTTGGTCTTGCTATATGTCTATCCCAATCTATCTTTTTACAGCATTTAAAATCACAAAATTCACAATTATATTCAGGGAGTTTTTTGGAGTTTTTTAGAGTTTTTTTTTTATCCATTTTTTATCATAGTATGATAAAATAAAAACTCCCTAAATCCTTTTGCTTAAAAAATCTATTTTTATGCTCACAAAATTATGCTCTCGCTTGTTTTTCCGGGAAAAATCCAAGAGAGCTTTATGCTGTAAAATGGCCTAAAAAACAGTGTTTTTAACATGAATCCCTGGGATTTTCAAAAATGGACATACCAAAAATGTCCATTTTTACTTTTTCCAATTACTTTTGTCTGAAAATTGAATTTTTTAGTAAACAGAATCTTCGATAAATTCTATATTTTTTGAATAAAATCTAATAAAATTAACGAAGAATTGTTTCTTTAAGTTGTTTTGTTAAATATATTAAACCCTGGAATGGATAATATTTATTCAATATAACTAATATAGAAATAAGTATTTTATTTATATTATTTGTATGAATGAACCAACTGAAAAGGAAATGAGTATTGTATTAAATAATATACATAAAAAGAGTGAACCTCATAATTTCATTGATTACAATAAAACAATATGTGTTAAACCGTGGGGACACGAATTTTTAATATTTCAAAATAAAAATATTGGTATATGGTTTTTAAAATTAAACAAAGGTCATAAAACATCATTACATTGTCATTTCAACAAAGACACCTTTATTATTGTATTGAAAGGATCGGCAAAAATATTATTAATAAACGATAAAGTCATTAATTTGAACAACATGGAAAGTATATTTTTACCTCATTATAAATTTCACGGTATTGGAACTTATTCAGATGAAACATATATCATGGAAATTGAAATATATAATAAAAGTATTGACTTTACAGATAAAAACGATTTATTACGTATTGATGACCTATATAAAAGAAACAATAACAATTACGAATCATCCGTGACTACTGTAAAGGAAAATTTAGATGAATATGACTATTTTTATTTAGAAAATAATTTCAACCAAATCGTACAAGATGTTGAAATAAAGGTTGTTGAAATAAATTCTCAAAACTCAGATAGTATTGTAAGATCAAACAATTTCACCATTTTATTAAATGGTTGTATTTATCAAAATCTAAAGTATTTGAGAGAAGGATCTATTCTTAACAGCACTGAGCCAATCCATTGTTTAGAGGAAAAAACATTCGTATTAACATTAAATAAATATGATTACCAAGAAAATTCAAAAATTATTTATGACAATGACCAATTACAACTTGTTGTAAATAAATTAAAAAATGATGGTAAAAAAATAATATTATCGTCAGGTTGTTTTGATATTATCCATGTTGGACATATCCATACCTTGATGGAATCAAAAAAATTAGGAGACGTATTAATGATATGCCTAAGTAATGACGAACAAATCAAAAAACTAAAAGGTGATGAAAGACCTATTAATAATTATAAAGATCGAATTGATTTATTTAAAACAATCAAATATGTCGATTATGTCATATTGTATGAAGAAATGAATATACAAACCGAAGAATCTCTTGGAAATATTATGAAAATAGTTGATCCATTTTATTGGGTAAAAGGAACGGATTACACTATACAAAAGATTCTAGAAAAACATCCATATTTAAAAAATATTAAATTAATTGATAATATTGAAAATAAAAGTACCACAAATATAATTAAAAAAGTGAAAAATACAATATAAATATATTGTTATATCATAATTATTAAATCATATGACAATATTCGTTTGTGGATCGTCTGGTATCTTAGGTAGGGAATTATGTAAATTACTAAAAAGCAAAAATATTGAATATACGGGTTCTTATAATTACAACAAGGTTGAAAACGCGATTCATTTGGACTTTTTGAATAGTCAAAAAATAGAAGATGCATTTATAAATTTAAATGTAACCCTTTGTGTAAATTGTATTGTTGAGAGACAATTGGAAATATGCGAAAACAATTGGAATAATACAAAAAAAGCAAATATTGACATTACAAATCATCTATCAAAAATATGTTCAAAATTAAATATACATTTCATACATATTTCAACTGATTACGTATTTGATGGAATGAATGCCCCTTATTATCCAGATAGTCAGCCAAACCCGTTACAAAATTATGGCATTTCAAAACTGATTTCAGAATACAAGGTAAAATCAAATTCCACCAAATATACAATTATTCGTGTTCCTGTATTGTATACGGATAATATAAATAATTTACAAGACACAGCAGTTACATTAATCGGTAAAAAAATCTTGAATAGAATCGAAACCAGTAAAGAGGACAATTTTTCAGTAAGAAGACCCAATTATATTCCCGATTTTTGTAATTTTATTTACGACATGATAATGAATCCTCAAGTAGGATTATATCATTTTTGTAATCCTCATGAAAAAGTGAGTAAATATCAAGTTTCACAAATTATATCGGAATTTTTGAATAAAAAATTAAATGTTATGAGTATTGACACTGAACCAAATGATGGAGCCGAAAGACCTAAAGATACCTTTTTGAAAGATACAAAATACGATATTTTAGACTATACATTTACTCCTTTAAAATGCGGTTTAGAGAGATGTTTTCAAAAACTATGGCACCCCGTTTTGAATATGAATAACGATTTGAATAGTAAAAATGTATTTTTTATGATTGATTTAGACGGAACACTCATTGATACAGATAAAATACATTATGAATGTTATAGAGATGTCTTAAAACAAGAAATGAATGTAGAATTAACTTATGATGATTATTTTGACATATTGGAAAATCAAGGAATTGATGTTTATTTGGAAAATACATTTGGAACAGATATGAAAGATATAATTAAAACGCACAAAAATGATAAAATTCAAGAAATTGAAACCATTCAATTCATCAATAATGCGGATACTTTTATTGAGTATTTAGATAAATATCATGTAAATCACGTTGTTGTAACAAATACGAGTTTGCGGAACGTAGAACATTTCAAAAAGAAAATACCATTATTGAATAAAATAAAAAATTGGATTGTTCGAGAGGATTATACGTATTCCAAACCATGTGGTGAATGCTACGAATTGGCAAAACAAAAATATTACAAGGGTGAGGACACAATCATTGGCATTGAAAATACGATGAGCGGTTTTTCTGCTGTAAAAAATGTTACAGATTGTATATATATAGTTACTGATAAACATTTGAAAAATTACGAAATATTGAAATCAAAAGATGTTTACTTAATAAATGATTTTGCTCAACTATTTGAATAAATATTAATATAACAATATAAAAACAATAGTTTATTAATTATTATCATGAAATATCTGATTACGGGTATTACCGGGTTTCTTGGTCCTCATTTGGCAAATAAATTAATTAAAGAAGGTCATGAGGTATATGGCTTAGTGAGAATAAATAATGGAAGAGAAAATGATATTCGTGATATTGTTCCAGACGAGTATTATAATCAAATTATATTTGTATATGGAGATTTGACAGATTTTCGCATGATGGATAAAATATTTGTCGAATATCAGTTTGACGGTGTATTTCATTTGGCTGCACAAACACATCCTCCAACCAGTTTTTTAGACCCGATCAAAACGTGGGAATGGAATGTTATGGGATCAATCAACTTGATCACTACTTTATCAGATAGACAACCAAAATGTAAATTAATATTTTGTTCAACTGTAGAAGTTTACGGAAATGAGGGTATTGATGGAAGAAAAATAAAAGAAGACAATACTTTATTACCAGCAAATCCGTATGGTGCTTCTAAAGCAGCGATTGATTTATATTTACAGGAAAGAATGAAAAATGGACAATTGAACTGTACAATTATTCGTCCTTTTTGTTTTACTGGTCCAAGAAGAGGATCTAAATTTTCGATTTCATCTGACGCGATTCAAATAGCAAGAATGATGTTGGGAAAACAAGAAAAGGTATTAAAAATTGGTAATTTAGATACGATGCGTATAGTGGCGGATGTTCGTGACATTGCAAACGCATTTTATATTGTAATGATGAGCGAAAAATCTACAGGACAAATTTACAATGTATGCTCAGGTGAACCTCAAAAAATGAGATTTTATACAGAAACCTTACTTAAAATAAGTGGACTTGATGATGTAAGACAAGAAATCGAACCTAAATTTTGGAGACCGATCGATATTCAGTATCAAGACGGTGATTCTACCAAGATTCAAACAGAACTTGGGTGGAAACCAGAATATACAATAGAAGAAACCTTGAAAGATTTATTATATTATTGGGTGAATAAAATCAAGTAAAAAATTTGGATCCCAGGTATGATCCAATGAAATAACTGTACACTGCTTTATTTTCATTATTTATAAAACAATGAGAATTACCTAACCATATTGAAAGCATTAATAAATATCCCAATTTATTTGACTCGATTGATGACGAAGATACCAAAGGCATATGTAATAAATTATCAATATTTATAGATATATTATTTCCATCTATCATCAATTCATCTACACTACGATTGTCAAATTCATCATAACCCGACAAGGCAAAAATAACTTTTGCGTAATCATATTCAGCTATTCCAAATATTTCGGACTCGCCATAATAGCCTCTTGGATCTATAAAACATAATTGTCCACTCGATTCATTATATAATATATTATTGAATTGACAGTCTCCGTGGAGTGGAACAAAAGAATATTCACTTTTATCATTTACAATTTTATATATTTCTTTTTGTATCAAATCAACTAGTTTGTGAAAAGGTATTATTTCAATCATATTGACAGTTTTTATATAATCGTATTTTTGTAGTAACGATTTTATAACTTCATACCGTTGTAATAGTTTACTATTTATTTCAATATTTAAATGTTTATAATATTCATCTTTCGATACAAATATTTTATTTGAATCGTGTAAATTTTTTAATTTTTTTGTTATTTTAATTATTATTTCATTTTGTTTTTCTTTCTCACTGTTTGTAAATATTTTATACAATGGAGTATAATCATATAAATAATCCATAATATATCCATTTTCTAAAAAACAATGTATTTTCGGTACAGGAAAATCAATTGTATGGTTTATTAGAAATTCATAAAACTTTTTTTCATATGTTATTTTTTTCATACCGTAATCATTAAAACAAACCTTTTTTATTGTATTTGTATTTCTATCAATATATATATTATTAAAATTAGAACCGTATCCTACACGTTTTTCTTCTTTATCATAACTGTAATCCATTATTATAATTTTACAATAATATAAATATATATAAGTGTAAAATTTTATATTTATTTTTATATATAATTACTTTTTTCTAATTTTTCAACAATATCATCTCCGCCGTTTGCCTGTATGAATTTCACATATCCATCCGGTATATGTATTGAATTTGTTAAATTTTTATAATAACCGTCATTCGCACCAATATGTATTTTATTATTTCTAATAACATTATATCTATAATCGTCTAGAAATTCTTTATTTACATATGTAAAATTTTTACCCGTATCAAAATATAATACTATGTCACTGTAATGAGCTACTTTCGCACAAAAATATACATTGTAACATGAAGCATCTATATTAATATTAAACATTTCTGTAACAAAATATAAACAATTATTCAAATTATTTTCTTCCTTATATTTTTTTATGATTTCATCACAATAAGGTAATAATACAACATAATTTTTTTTTATAAAATAATCTATTATTTTTATAAAATCTAAAACATTATGTATTGGAAATAATTGGGATCCTCCTGGAGGATAATTATTAATAAATACCATTTTTTTATCAATAATACTATTTTTAAAATTTAAAAAATCCTCAATATCTAAATTAGGAGGAAAAATAGGTATAGCTAATAATGGGTCATCATTATATTTTATATGAATTTTTTCACTACCCGAAATTATATTTAATAATATTTTAAATAGTTTAATCTGACTTACCGGCTCACAGGATCCATAATCAGGAGAATAATAACCTAAGGGAACAGACCACGTATTTATAAATAAAATTCCATGTTGCTTAGAATGATAATAATTTAAATCGGCCAAATCGTTATACGATAAATTTATATTAAGATCATTTAAAATATCATTTTGTATTATTTTTATATCAGGCAATATACTTGTATATATATAAAAATTAAAGTTTGACAAAATATAATATTCAAATTTATCACCATTATTATCAATTATATTTTTTACAAAAGGTTGAGCAAAATAAGTATCACCTATATTAAAAAAATTATAAAATATAATTTTTATGCTCATAATAATTTTATTAATGAAATACTTTTAAATAATATTATTATAATTTAAAAATAATGACTTGTTTCCAATTTTTCAACAATTTCATTACCTCCATTTGCCATTATAAATTTCGCATATCCATCCGGAAAATACACTGGATTTGGTAATTTTTCTAAAAAATAATTATCTATAATTAAATGTATTTTAGTATTTCTATTTATATTATTATTATAATCGTCTATGAATTCTTGATTTATATATGTAAAATTTCTACCTGTATCAAAATACAATGCTACATCACAATTATGCGCAACTTTCGCACAAAAATATATATTATAACATGAATAATTAATATCAATTTTAAATAAAACATTTGTAAAATATAAATTTGTTATGTTATTTTCTATTTTATATACCTGTAAATCATTTTCATATTCTGATAATAATACAATATAATTTTTTTTTATAAAATAATCTATCAAACAAATACGATCTTCTACATTATGTATTGATATTTTTTGTCCAGAACAAGGATAATAATTATTAATAAAAACTATTTTTTTATTACTGTTGTTTTTCTTGAAATTCAAAAAATCCTCAATATCTAAATTAGGAGGAAAAACAGGTATAGATATTAACGGATCATTATTATAATTTATTTTGATATTTTCCTTTTCTAATATTATGTTTAACATTATTTGATATGATTTTATATAACTTACTAGGTTACATTCAATAATATTTTCTCTATAATATGTTACAAAATGATCTTTACGATGGCAGTGAATATATATATAATTCCCAATCCATGTATTTATAAATAAAATGTTTTGTTCTTTAATAAAAAAATAATCATACGCGTTTAAATCGTTATACGATAAATTTATATTAAGATCATTTAAAATATCAAATTGTATTATTTTTATATCAGGTAATATGCTTGTATATATATAAAAATTAAATTTTGACAAAATATAATATTCAAATTTATCACCATTATTATCAATTATATTTTTTACAAAAGGTTGAGCAAAATAAGTATCGCCTATATTAAAAAAATTATAAAATATAATTTTTATGCTCATAATAATTTTATTAATGAAATACTTTTAAATAATATTATTATACTTTAAAAATAATCACATGTTTCTAATTTTTTAATAATACTATGACAATTTTCCGCCTGTATAAATTTCACATATCCATCTGGAAAATATATTTTATTAGACAAAGGTTTGAAAAATTTATCATCTATCCCAAAATGTATTTTGGTATTTCTATTGATATTATTTTTATATTCATCTATGAATTCTTGATTTATATATGTAAAATTTCTACCTGTATCAAAATACAATGCTAAATCACAATTATGCGCAACTTTCGCACAAAAATATATATTATAACATGAATAATTAACATCAATTTTGAATAAAACATTTGTAAAATATAAATCTTTTATGTTATTTTCTATTTTATATACTTGTAAATCATTTTCATATTCTGATAATAATACAATATAATTTTTTTTTATAAAATAATCTATCAAACAAATACGATTTTCTACATTATGTATTGATATTTTTTGTCCAGAACAAGGATAATAATTATTAATAAAAACTATTTTTTTATTACTGTTGTTTTTCTTGAAATTCAAAAAATCCTCAATATCTAAATTAGGAGGAAAAACAGGTATAGATATTAACGGATCATTATTATAATTTATTTTGATATTTTCCTTTTCTAATATTATGTTTAACATTATTTGATATGATTTTATATAACTGACTGGATCACATTCAATAACACTTTCTTTATAATATGTTAAAAAATAATCTTTACGACTAGAAAGAATATATAAATAATTCCCAATCCATGTATTTATAAATAAAATGTTTTGCTCTTTAAAAAAGTAATAGTCGTACCATTTTAAATTTTCGGATGATAAATTTACATTAAGATCTTTTAAAATATCATTTTGTATTATTTTTATATCAGGCAATATACTTGTATATATATAAAAATTAAAGTTTGACAAAATACAATATTCAAATTTATCACCATTATTATCAATTATATTTTTTACAAAGGGTTGAGCAAAATGAGTATCGCCTATACTAAAAAAATTATAAAATATAATTTTTATTTTATTAATCATTAATTTTAATATAAAATTAAAATCTTTAAATTATTTACTAATATTTAGTTGTTATATATTGAAAGGAAATTCATAGGTTGTCACTTGTTCCGCCAAATCAGTGTATTCTTTGGTGATTTTTTCCACGTCATCAGTATAGTGTAAGTCATATCCAATACTTCGCATAAATTGTGTGCGGTGATATCTTTTAATCACCTTATCGACAATAAATGGAACGCCTAGGTAACGAAAATGCTTATTATAATATGCCTTTTCACTGTGTTTTATTTTGCCTTCTGGGCGACACCAGTGTGCCCCGTGACCATAATTCATTTCTTGTATTTCTGGACGGTAAAAACAAAGACTTTTGCTTTCATGTATGAAATCCATACCTTTATTGATGGAATGTAAATCAATATCGCTCAAATCTAACGTATGACTTTCGCCCAACATTTCTACTCCTTGTACGGTTAATATAGTGGTACCCTGCTCTCTTTCGTACTCCAAGTCTTTTTCAGTAACACATAACCATTCGTCCATATCCAAAGCAAGAATCCAACCATCTTGAACACTTTTCCAACAGTGATTTTTAACGCCTCTTTGGGTTTCTTCGTTTTGTTGGTTATCCGATTCAAAATACATCACTTCGCAACCCAATGATTTCGCAATTTCTACTGAATTGTCGGTACTGTGGTTATCATAAATGGTGATTTTACTGTTGGGTAGATACTTTCTATAATGCGCAATCGTTTGCGGTAATAAAACAGATTCGTTATAACAAAGAATATAAATATTCACAGGTATTGTCATTCTATTTAGTAATTATATATAGATCTTTTTATTTGAGTTAATACATAAATAATATATTTTTATAATATATGAGTCAAAAACCAAATAAAAAATCTGAATCTGTAATAAAAGCAAATTCTACAAAAAAAACAGGAACAAAAAAAAAATATCGTAATAGAAATACTTACCCATTAACAAATGAAAATTTAAATGTTTTCAATTTTGCGAATGACACAACTTCTGAAACTTACAATACGTCAAATTCGTCAGATTTGAATGATGAATCTGATGATGATGATGATGCTGAAACTGTAATTACAGATTACGCAAGTAATCCATATGGTTTAACTACACCATCACCAGCCCCAAATGATGAAATGGATGTTGATGATTACGAACCACCTGCGACAGAACTTAAAACGTATGAAGGAAAGGATATGTATTATATAATAAATGGTGAACTTATTCCAGTAACAAGCGCAAGTTATAATCGTGATATGACTATTTATGATATTAATCGTAATATCATTCCAAGGGGACAACACCTTCCCGAATCAAGAATTATAAATGATGATATTATGGATGAGAGTGTAAAAATAGGCGGAAAACGTCTGCGAAAAACCCATCGTAAGAGAAAACGTAATACGAAACGTAATACAAAGCGAAAGAAGACGCGTCGCCATAAACGCCGACATACCAGAAAATATAAATAATAATTCAAAAAGTATATAAAATAATTATTATTTATAATATAAATGTGGGTACATATTTGTTTATTTTTTCTTTTCGTATCAAATACCCAAAGTTTTACATTTGTAAAGACCAACAACAATAACGGAAAATATCCCATCTCTCGCCCTCATTATGAAAATACAAGAATAAATAAAGATAAACCACAATACAGCGATCGTTCATTGAATAGAACCACATTGATTCCCCCTGACAGAAAATATCCTTTATCACGAAATTATCACGAGGGGTATATTAAACGTTTGAATTCAAATAATCAAACCGAACAAGATTTGAAAATACTCGGGGAAGAGGAAGAAGAAGAAAGCCCATATGATGACGTAATAGAAGACCTCATTTCGAAAATACTACAAGATTCCAACTATACTGAAAGTGATCCAACCCCTAATAGTAGAAAAAAACAAGGAGGCATTCGCATTGTAATGAATAAGGAAATGTTTAGTCAGTTTATGAATAATGGTGAGAATGAACATGATGAGGACAACGACCCATTTGGAGGAAGGTCCAAAAATCGCGATAAAAAATCCGATAATTTTGAGGTGATTACAAAATTCCCCTATAATTTCACCGATATTGGCGGTTTTGATAAAATCAAAAATGAATTGTCACAATGTATTGATTTTTTAACCAACTATGCAAAATATTCCAAATATAATGTACGTGTTCCCAAAGGTCTTATTTTAGAGGGACCACCTGGAAATGGCAAAACCCTCTTGGCAAAAGGTCTCGCAGGTGAGGCAAAGGTCGGTTTTATAGCTGTTTCTGGATCAGAATTTCAAGAAAAATACGTTGGTGTCGGTTCATCGCGGGTACGGGAATTATTTTCTTTGGCAAAAAAGAATGCTCCTTGTATTATTTTTATTGATGAGGTCGACGCAATTGGCAGAAAACGATCTGGTGATGGTGAAACTTCCAGCAGTGAAAGGGATAGCACTTTAAATGAACTCTTGGTTTCCTTGGACGGTTTCAAGAATAGCACCGGTATTTTCCTCATTTGTGCGACAAATCGTGCGGACTTGCTGGACCCCGCATTAACCCGACCAGGTAGAATTGACAAACGCATTTTCGTGGGTCTACCGGATTCAAACACCCGTGAGGCGATTCTAAATATTCATGCTAAAGGGAAACCGCATGATGCTTCTGTGAATATAAAAGATCTCGTGGATATTACTGTGGGATTAAGCGCAGCACAAATCGAAAATCTATTAAACGAAGCAATGTTGAATGCCTTGCGGAGTAATCGGGAAACCATGACAAATTCAGATATAGATATCATTATGAATCGAATGATGGCGGGATGGCAACCGACAGACCATCAATTCACCTCGGATATAATAGACCACATTGTGATTCACGAGATGGGTCACGCAATAGTCGGTATGCTTGCGAAACATCATTCAAAGATGACAAAAGTAGTGATTAATTTGTCTTCACCAAAGAGTCCAGGTTATACGATTTTTGAAGGATCTACAAGCACAATTTACACCCGCGAGGCACTCTTTGAACATTTGGCTATATTACTAGCGGGAAGAATTGCGGAAGAAGTCTTTTATGATGTTTCGGTGACAACCGGTGCGATTAATGATTTCGAAGAGGCATTCAAATTGGCAGAAAAAATGATTGTTTATTATGGAATGGGTAAGAAAATAATATATCCTAATTTGAGCGAAACATACAAGGAAAAAATAGACAATGAGGTATTTAATTTGATTAATGATGCTTACAGTTATGCTGAGTTTATTGTAAAGAATTCCAAAGATTTGATACATGAAAGTGCTGAAATATTGAAACGGGAAAAAATACTTACCGCCGAAACGTTGATTGAATTGATGATGAAGGATAAATACAAGAATATATTTGATTTGAAATATTCGCAATAAAAATATTGTTGCGTTATGTTATAATACAAATGTCTTATTTGAATTGTCGTTTGAATTATAAATTTCAAGAAAAAGATGATCGTGATCATACATGTAAAACAGAGGCGCACCCTGAATTAAGTGATTTAGAGGTTACAACTACATCCAGAAAAGGAATCGTCCTAAAAAAGACAACAAAAGTTGCTCCAAATAGTTATAATGTAACTAATTTACCACCGATCATAGACCAAGGAAATTTAGGTAGTTGTGTCACAAATGCCTTTTCTTATTGTGTGAGCAAACAAACCAATAGAGCAATAAATTTATCCAGATTATTTTTATATGCTATTTGTAGATGTCTTGATTATACATCACTTGATATAGACGATGGTACTACTATAAGAACCGCATGTCAATCAATAAAAGGCTATGGTGTTTGTAGAGAAAGTGTTTATCCATATATTACATATAAATACACAGATTTACCCCCACAGTCTGTATTTACAAGCTCAAAAAAATTCAGAAAATTCACATATACATTTGTCAATCAAGATTTAGCGACTTTCAAGAATTGTTTGTACAATAATAATACTCCAATTATATTTGGCTTCATGGTGTATTCCAGTTTCATGTCATTAAATGTTTCTAATACAGGTATTGTCCCAAATCCAGATACGGCAACAGAAACCCTAGAGGGAGGTCATTGTATGTGTATTGTTGGATACAATGATACTACCCAACAATTTAAATGCGCAAATTCATGGGGTAAAAGTTGGGGTCAAGGTGGTTATTGTTATTTACCATATGCTTATATATTGGACCCCAATTTAGCGAGCGATTTTTGTTATACACAGTTTATATATTAAAAAATATTATGAAAATAACTATTTCTTTTTATAATAATTTAAATATTAATTTTTGAATTATATCAGAAAATGAATATTTTGGTATACGGATCAAAAGGTTGGATTGGACAACAATTTATAGAGATATTGGTAACAAAGAATATTCATTATTCTTGTGGTAAATGCCGCATTGATGATGAGGTGGAATTAAGAAAAGAAATTGAAGAAATACAACCAACCCACGTGGTTTCTTTTATTGGACGCACTCATGGAAGAATCGATGACAAGATTTATACCACGATTGATTATTTGGAACAAGAAGGTAAATTGGTGGAAAATATGCGGGATAATTTGTATTCGCCATTATTATTAGCAGATATTTGTAAAAACAATAAAATCCATTATACCTATTTGGGTACAGGTTGTATATTTAAATTCGACGAGGATCACCCCTTTGGTAAAGAAGAATTTGGATTTGATGAAAAATCACTCCCTAATTTTTTTGGGTCATCCTATTCTATTGTGAAGGGATACACAGATCGTTTAATGCATTTATACAACGATTGTGTTTTGAATTTGAGAATTCGAATGCCTATCACAGGAGAAAAAAACGGTCGAAATTTTATTACAAAAATAACTACCTATCAAAAAGTTTGTTCCGTTCCTAATTCAATGACAGTATTGCCTGAATTATTGCCAATTGTTCTTGATATGATGCGTAATAAAACAACTGGTACAATGAATTTAACCAATCCCGGATTAATTAGTCACAATGAAATATTGGAAATGTATAAAGAAATAGTTGATCCTAATTTTACTTGGAATAATTTTTCTCAAGAAGAGCAACGAAAAATATTGGCAGCTGACCGCTCGAATAATTTTCTTGATACCACCCGTCTACAAACCATGTATCCATTTATTTTGAATATTAAAGAATCAGTCCGTAATTGTTTGATTAATTACAAAGATACATTAGTTATGGGGGGATTTATTCAGGAACAACCCAAGATGAATTTATTGATTACGGGTGGCTGCGGTTTTATTGGAAGTAATTTTATCAATTATTATTTCCCCAAAAACAAATTCAGGACGATGGTAAATATAGACGCCATGTATTATTGTGCGAGCGAAAAAAATGTTGATGCTCGTATTCGTTTCCATAAAGACTATGTTTTAGTGAAAGGTAACTTGTGTGATTTTGATTTAGTGAGAGAAACATTAGATAAATACCAAATTACACATGTCATACATTTTGCGGCACAATCGCATGTCCAGAATTCATTTGATGATTCTATAAAATTCACACATGATAATATATTGGGAACCCATACATTACTTGAGGTATGTCGTAGGTATGGCAAAATAGAAAAATTTATTCATGTATCAACCGATGAAGTATATGGTGAATCCATGAATCATATTGAAGAAAAACACAAGACGGAACATTCTATTTTGTGCCCCACGAATCCTTATGCGGCGACGAAAGCCGGAGCGGAATTAATCGCGCAGTCATATAATCATTCTTATAAAATGCCCATTATTATTACCCGTGGTAACAATGTGTATGGACCCAACCAATATCCTGAAAAATTAATACCGCTTTTTATTAAACAATTGAAAGAGAACAAAAAGGTTACAATACAGGGAGAAGGGACCGCAGTTCGCGCTTTTTTACACGCTTATGATACAGCCAAAGCTTTTGAATGTATATTGGAAAAAGGAATGATTGGTGAAATATACAATATTGGATGCGATGACAAGATGGAATTTTCTGTCATGGAAATTGCTAAAATATTAATAAAACTCATTAAAAATACGGAAGATTATGATAAATGGATAGAATACATCGAAGACCGACCTTTTAATGATCAGCGGTACTACATAAGTAATCAAAAACTCAAGGATTTAGGATGGAATATTGAAGTTACTTTAATGAATGGCCTCAATGAATTAATTTTTTCAAATTTGAAATAATATATAATTATTGTATATAATATATAATACTACCGAATATGCAAGAATTTGTAAATTTTGATTGGATAAGTTATTTAAATTACTATAGCGAATTACAAAAAAACGGAATAAATACAAAAGTAAAAGCTTGGAATCACTGGCGTTTAATTGGTAAAAAAGAAGGACGTATATTTTTTGAATTGAACCAAACGTAAACCAAGTGATAAATAAAATTATTTTTTAGTATAATCTTTAAATATTTCTTTATAATAGGATGCATGAATACGTTAATTTTGATTGGATAAGTTATTATAATTTTTATAGTGATTTGAGAGAAATTGGTATAAATACAAAAGTAAAGGCATGGAATCACTGGTTAATACATGGTAAAAAAGATGGACGAATATTTTTTGATTTAAAAGAAATTAAAAATTTTGATTGGAAAATATATCTTAATAATTATCCAGATTTATATAAATATGATTTAAATACGCCATTAAAAGCATATCATCATTGGGTGACAATTGGAAAAAATCAAGAAAAAACTTCATTATATTATAATACATCTAAAATAAACTATTCAGGATTTGGTATTTTATTCTTTATCAATATGGCGTGTCATTTTTTATCAATGAAATATAATTTAAAATTTGAGTATAAATATTATGATTTATTCCAAAAATTAGGGATTACTTTATTCATAGGAAATAAAACATATAATGAAAATATTTTATTGACGGACGATAATTTTTATGAGTTAATTAAAAATGAAGGAAAAAAAGAATATAAAAATTTGATACTCATTAATGATTTAACATGTCATTCTAAAGATTTTTGTTATTATTTAAAAAATTATTTTGAAATAAATGAAAATAGAAATAAAATAATGCAATTAAATATATTCAAAGATAGATATATTCATAATAATGATCTATTTGTTCATGTTCGTTTAGGTGATGTTAGAAAAAATAAAAATCATAATTTACTTGAATATTATGAAGATACAATAAAAAAAATTAATTATGAAAAAGCATATATATCAAGTGATGAAATACAAAATAGTATTTGTAAAAAATTGATACGTAAATTTAATATGATTGTAATTGATAAAAATGAAGTTGAAACAATCATGTTTGGATCCACGTGTAAATATATTGTATTATCAGGAGGATCTTTTTCTTGGTTGATTGGATTTTTAGCTTTTTTTTCAACAGATATTTATTATCCATATAATAAAAACAAATGGTATGGTGATATATTTGTTTTTAATAAATGGAAGAGTGTTCATTTATCGAATACATATAAGGATAATTTAAAAAAAAATATTGCGGATGAGCCAACAGATGAATGGTATGATTCACCGTTTGATAATACAGATTTTACGATAAAACCAAAGGATATTAAAGATAAAATACATCTTTTTGTAAAGTCAAAATAATAATGTAAAAATAATAAAATATAATAAAAAGTAAAATATTATTATTTATTATATGAAGAAAGGTAATTGTAATCACTGTCAGGAAGATCATGAAATAGATGATCATAATCATTATTGTGATCATCACATAGATAATCATTGTAACGATAGAAATCTAATATTAGATGTAGCGGTCATGTGCCAAGAATATTCCCCGGTAGAAATCAACTGTAACAATAGTCATATTGTAAATTTAGATGAAATATCAATTAGCGAGGATACATTTAGAAACATTTTTTATCCCTACGGGGAAAATTTTGGAATCGACGCTAAAAAAAGCTGTGTCAAGGAATTTTTTTACATAACCTTTTTAGCGCCATATAGAAAAGTAGATGGAAAACCCTTTTATTTACTAGAGGAAATCATAAAAAATACAGAGGAAGATTTGAATGTCTCTAGAAATTGTTTCACGACTTGTTCCTTGACTGATTTAAGAAACGATTTACTGAAAATAAAATCTTTATGCGATTTAGATTGCTGTAGCTTGAGTTGTTCTCTCACCTGGTCAAATATTATAACCATGATGAGAGATTATAGTTTAGTAAATAATTATCCCAAAAATATAAGACCCCTTTTTGTGGTGAATGTAATATTCAAAAGTCCGAATCCCTGTGTAAAACCAACGGTTGTCAAGTTCAATTACCGTGTTCATTCCATATGTTTATAATAATTCGGATTCAGATTCCAATATTCGATACATATCGTAGTAATATATGTATGAAAAATACAAGTTAAAAAATATTGTTATATTAAGATAGTAGATAAATGTCATCGACCAACAATATTGATTTAGATATCAATAGTTATAATTTTTTTGAATTGTTGAATATATATCAATTATCAAACGATCATAATTATGAAAATATTACCAAGATTGAAAATAAATTAAAACTCATACAGCAGCGTTTTTCTAGTGATATTTACGAATTTTACTTGAAGGGCGCAAAACTGATCCTGACAATTTATGCTCTTTTTGAGCAAAACTACATACCTAATATGACTGATGCGAAGAATATTAATCAATATATGGATAAAATAAAGCAAATCAAAAACTATGAAAAGTACAATTCAAATCAAATCATCGATGTTATATTTGAAATGGATATCAAAAAAAACAACACCTCCCAAGAAGGGATTAGCGATTTGAATTCTGTTTTGAATACCACATCCCGTTTGAATACACTCGATTCACTGGTACATAACAAGACTAATATAGTGTATAATTCCTTCACCAATAGTGTAGCTCCAGGAGATTTGAATTCAATCAAACGAATCACACAGTTGACAAATTTGAATTTAAACAGTTGTTTTCGCAATAATTATTATGCGAGTAATCCCTGCGATTTTCAATATTTTATTCCAACTGAAATCAAAAATGTCCTGTCGATGAGATTGGCATCTATTGAAATACCAAATGCGTGGTATTTATTTTCAAACATGAAAAAAAACAATACATTTAAAATACATATATGTCACTGTAATGAGGATTATACCTATGTGATACAAGTGCCGGACGGGAATTACGATAGTGATACATTACAGAATTATTTGAATACGACTTATTTTTACGAGGCGGAAAAAGATGATGCGTTGAAATATATTAAATTTTCAATCGATCCGTATAGTTTTAAATCAATGTTTGAATTGACGCATAATCATCCACAAGGTTTCAAGTATACGATTGAATTTGTAGAAAGTATAAATCAAAACATAATGAATACCATGGGTTGGACGATTGGATTTCGATTAGGAAAATATGAAAATATCACTGGTAAACTACAATCGGAGGCGCTTTTTGATGCCGGGGGTGATCGTTATATTTACATGTCGATCACAGATTATCAGTATAACAATAACATGTCAAATATTGTGGGTTTTGATAAGAGTATGCTGAACGAGGATATTATAGCAAAAATTCCTATTGTAAATGGAAAATTGTCGATGGTCATTGATGAAACCCAAAATCCTTTGGCGAAAAGTAGAAAATACAACGGACCTGTGAATTTGTCAAGACTTCATATTAAAATCTTGGACAAGTTTGGAAAGGTGATTGATTTTAATAATATGGATTATAGTTTTACATTAGAATTGGAAGTTTTATATGAAAGTTTTAATTTCAAAAATGTAACCGGATAGTTCCTTGAAGAGAGAAAAATTTATTATATACAAATATTATATAAATATATAATAAATGAATCAATTTATTGGTGGAAAAACATATAACAATAGTGAAATACATTGTCCAACAGATAATATTTGTAGAAATAATTACCCAATAATCCCTATAGCAACATTATATAATTATTTTGAAAAAAAATCGGGATCATCTTGTGAAAAAGAAAAAACTCCTATTGACCATTATTGTAATATAAATCATATTGTTTTGAATTTAATTAATTTAGAAGAAAGCGAATTTTTTAATCTTTTTTTTCACAATAGTTCCAAGTATTTTTGTGTAAATAAGGCACTTATTACAAATAATAACATTATTTTTTCAGAACAAAGATTTGTATCTAATAATTCAAATATGAATCATTTTTCTTTATATAACGAGGTTTTGAAATGTTTTGAAGAAAATTTTAATATTAGTGTGAATAATATGAATCCAAGTACACTTATTTCTCTACAAAAAGAAGTATATAAAACTCAATCCCTTGCGTCTATATGTGGCACACAGATTGGATTGAGCTGGGACCAAGTTATTAATACATTAATTTCATCAGGATATATTGAATATTCAACTAAAAATAATTGTGCGCCTATTATTTTCCAAATTAATTTTCGCTTTTATTCGTGTGCGGCAAATGTCTATCTAAATATTACCTTTCAATATAAAGTTCACATAAGTGGATATAGTTTGAAAAATAAATGTATTGACCCACCATCTGATTCTTCTGATTCTTCATCATCAAGCGAATCAAGTAGTAGTTATTGTGAATCATGTGACAGAACTAGTTGTTCATGTGAAACCTCATCTAGTAGTAGTTGTGGTTATTCGAGTAGTTGTGAATCATCTTCCAAAAATTCATCAAGTGAATGCGATTCATTTTCATATTATTCTAAAAAATCAAGTACCTCATCGAGTAGTTTTACCGATTAAAGCTAGAATATTTATTCAGGTATGATTGTTGTTATTATTCTTGTAAAATTAAAAATATCTTGTTAGTATATATGTCTTATAAAAAATTCTTTTCAAATAATAATGAAAATTCTTACAATGACTATTTAAAAATAAAGAAGGGGAGAGAAATGATTAAAAAATCGGTTTCAAATAAAAAATATAGATTGAATACCTTTATAAATTATGAAACATTTTTAACATTAACAAAAGCATATTATAATAACTTGAATAATAAAAACCATATTGGACCACCCGTTTCTATTACGAATTCAAACACTAGTTTATTAAAATACCGATCAATACTTAATCATTTACACAATGATAATTGTTATTATTGTAATAAATGTCCAATTGAAGAAATTGTAAATTGCAAGTATGTTGCCAATATATTATACCCTTACGGGGAATCAATTATCAAAAATGATCCTTTAGAAAATATATTTTATCCACACAGTATTAATTTGGATTTATATTGTAAGAAATGTCCATTTCCGTGTGTAGAAACATGTGAGATAATACATTATCAATCATGTGGACCATATAGTTCTTGTAACCAGGGGTGTGGAAATAGGTGCGACACTGGGTGTGGAAATAGGTGCGACACTGGGTGTGGAAATAGGTGCGACACTGGGTGTGGAAAAACAAGACCTCTTTTTTTCAAAGAAAAACAGGTTTGTAGGTGTAGTAAATCATCTAAATGTGAAAAATGTAATGATCATTAATAATATTTGAATTTGAATAAAATATACATCTTATAATATATAACTATTATAAGATGAATCATAAATGTATAACGGCTAGTTTGACAGGAAAAAATTTACTCAATCCAGCAAATATTACAGGAAAATCACTTTGTAATTCAGACTATATTCCATCTGACGTGGTAAAGATTAAAATTTACATTATGACAAATATTATTATACCACTTGTATCAAAACAATGGAAAACATTACAGGAGAATCTCTTTTGTTTGGACAATATCAAAAAAAAATTAGACTTGTATTACAATTGTTATAAAATTGAAGACATGAAAATATACAAGGAATTAATCAATGCTTTTGAGGCAATATTACAAGAACATCAACAATTGGAAGAATTAGAAAAGACTATTTATGGAGGTGATTCCAAAGATGTCACTACTATGATTTACCGCACCGCAATGATTCGTCTCAAACCAGAATACGAAATTTATGATATTTTGTATGGAAAACCCAAGCAAAGTGAAAACCAACACTATAATGTAGTCATCGTCGACTATATTGAGCATTTATTAAAAATAGAAGGTATCACTTTTCATAAAATAAAGGAATACACACTTGCCAAATACTCAGTCATTTCAATTTAAGACCGATTTTTGCGGGTCTTGTTCTTGGTTTCTCTCTTTGACTTGTTTATAAAAGAGTAAATTTCATTTTTTTGATTACAAATATCATCCGCTACAGGTTGAAAGTAACTACGGAATTCAGATCTCATTTTAGGAATGTCATCAACGCATACCCATTTGATTTCCGCCTTTTCAAAAATTCTAGAATTTTTTATGAAATTGTCTTCCAACTTTTTCTGTAAAAATCGTTGATTGTTGTTGTAATAAAATGGCAGTTTTTCATCATAATCAAGTGGAAAAATATGAATTCTATATTTACCTGAATCGAAATGGACATTGTAAGTTCCATGTTTTTTCAACATTTTTTCCAAATCTTTTTCACTTCCTAAAAATCCCGTTAATTCCTCTGTTCCTTCGCGTAGAGCATTTTTCATAAATGTCTCACCTTTTTCTTTACCTCCGCCAAAATCACACCATCCAGGTGTTTTATCGAAACGGTTTTCCTTTCCAAATAAAAAATATAATTTATTTTTATATATACATGTTGGTAATATACCCGATCCTCCCATACTTTAATACAATATTTTTTAATTCAGCGTAATTTTAAATATATGTTAAATATATGATATATAGAACCACCAAACATAAAAGAACCATAAAACATAAATATGATAAATCAAAAAAAAAGTATATAAAATCCAAGAAACGATCCCGAAAGGTACATATTCTTAAAAGCACGACACCCAAAAATATACAATACGTAAGTAGTTTGATTTCGGACGAAATACATGATAAAGCAAAAGGACTTTTTAAATATTCATCGTATTCACCAACGATTAATGAAGAATTAGTTTCTTTAAAGTCTCTCACGAGAGAAAACATTATGGGATGTAATAATGATCGCGCATTTGAATTACTTGAGCCACTTCAAATTGAAATTCCCGGACATAATAAATGCGTTCCTTATTATGACGATATCGCAAAAAAATTATTACTACATAATTTATCAGCAAATAAACACATAGATGTTTCTAAAATAATTACTCCTAAACAGTATAGATCGAATTGTTGGTTTAATGCAATGTTTGTTACATTTTTTATAAGTGATAAAGGACGCAAATTTTTTCATTACTTCAGACAACTCATGATAGTTGGAGAAAATACAAATGGAAAAAAACTACCAAAGAAACTAGCCGATGCGTTTGCCTTGTTGAATTTTGCGATTGAATCATCTCTTAATGGGTCAGACTATGCGTACGATTTAGACACGAATAGTATTATTCAAAAAATATATGAATCTATACCAATACATCAACACAAAAATAAAAATACAGGATTGGGGTTGGGTCAAATTTATAATGTTGATGAGGGTGGAAACCCTATTCATTATTATTCAAATATTATTGAATATTTACATGATACAACCATTGATTTATTATTTGTAAGCACGTATTACAATATGGATTGGAAAAGCGAGATAAATGAACGTATCAAACAAATGGGTTATTATCCGCATATTATTGTGCTTGAAATAAATGACGGACCGAATAAAACACCAGGTAATTCGGGTATCATCAAGGACAAAGAAAAAGAATTCGTTGTTCGTGATAATAAATATATTCTCGACAGTTGTGTTGTTCGTGATATGTCCCAACAACATTTTTGTTCTTTAATAACATGTGAAGGAAAACAATATGGCTATGACGGCGAAAGTTATCATCGTTTCGTTCCGTTGGATTGGAAAACACATATAAATTCTACATTTACCTGGACATTTGAAGGAACATATGATAGTTATGGTGATCATTTACTCCAATGGTCTTTTTTACATGGATATCAAATGCTGATTTATTATTTGTCATAAAACATGTACCATCGAAATACATGTTTTATATTATTATATACCACAAATAATATTTTTTTACAAAATATCTTTTGCGTTGTCTTCTTTTTTTGGTATTAATTTACCAATTATCTTTTTATCAGCATATATGTACATATAATATGCTAAACACGCCCCAATAAAACCCCCAACAATCACTTGTGTTATATAATGATTTTGATATTTTACTCTTTGTAACAATGTAAGTATTGAAATGAATATGTATAAAAGTGTAATGGTTGTATTTTTCAATACTAAATGTATAAAAACGGTCGAATAAAATACATGTTGAGCGTGACCAGATGGCATGCCATATATATCTGATGAAAACCGTATTCCATGTTGTTCCAATGGTTTAAAAATATTATAGTCACCTTTTGGACGAGGTTGTTTTACAATTCCTTTTATTAAAAAATTCAAAATTATATCCAATATAAAACCAACCATATAGACAAATAAGTAATTTGATTTTTTATACAGTAAAAATATTGACGATCCAAATAAAATTTGAGGTCCATAATAACCAATTAAATCTATCATATATAAAGGATTCATCATATTTATATATTATGTAATGATAAAATAAACTAAAATAATATGAATTTTTGTAAATAAGTTTCGCATTCAGGTGGTAAATAGGGGTTTTCTTTTACTGAAATTTTTACAAGGTTTTCATGAATTAACCTTTCAAATAAATCAATACCGCTTGTAACGCGTTTTTCAATTTTTTCAACATTGGCATACTCATTGTTGTTAAATTCTTGGTGGGCAAAATTTTCTAATTTATTCTTTATAAAATGCGCATCACCAAAATAAGACAAATGCCAACCTCCTTTGTTTATAATATATTCATCTGAATTTATATAAATATGATTTAAACGGATATCACTACAAGTTAATTTATTTTGGATTATTTCGTTAAAATATTTGTATATAAGAATTTTAGAAAAAAACCATATCATTTCTTTTTTTGAATTCAAATTATAATAATAAAAATCCATCTGTAAAGCGTTTATTGTAATATTTATTTCATTGTTTTTAATTCTTTCTAATGTACGTGGATCAGGTATTTCATCCAAATCACTAATTATAATTACATCATCATCTTGTAATGATAAATGTTGTATTCCTCGAAAAATACAATTTCGTTGAAATCTTTCATTTTGCCATGAATGAGAATTATCACTCTTGTTATCATAATTAATATTTGGATATTTATAAGGAAAATCATCTACAATAAGATGAATTATTTTATGGTGAAATGATTGAAACATTTCTTTATTATTTTCATATATTAACTCCTTTTCTTTTCCACTATGCGTATGAGTTGATTCCACCAGGACAAAATAATCCACTTGTTCGTTCAAAATATGTAATCTATAATTTAATAAATCTAATTCATTGTAAAAGATAAAACAATCCACAATTTTCATTATTTGTATATTAAATCATTATTTTTTTATATTTTTAGTATTGATATAGTATTTCCGCAACAATTGTCAAACACCAATCCGCACCATTTAAATTCAATACATTTCCCTTATCATCCAATAATTTAATACGCATACGATCTATGTTTACCGGTCCAAAATAAACGCGTTTATTCAACTGTAATGTACTTGAATCCTCCACATATAAATCACCTGTAGAAAGACCTTTTTTATCTAAGGGAATAATCGCAAATATATCAGAACAAGTAGGCGCTGATGCTCTGTATTTCACATTTCGTTCATTATTTTTTATGATTTCATTTATAGAATATATTTGAGATTGTGTTAGTATTCGTGGAGCGGTAGGTAATACAGTTGGAGTTGCTACATAACTGACGTCCCATTTATCCATAATTAAAGTTCCAGCATTTATATCGTCTACTAAAAATTGCGTATTCGAATCAAAATTTGTACCCATCGGATTTGCTGAAGTACATCTAACTGGTAAATCCCTACTATAATACGTAGGTAGTTTCAAGGTTTTTGATAATTCAGTAATACCAATAAGACCATTATTAATATGATTTTGATTCAAATCATCTAGAACAACAATTAAATATTTAGGTCCAATTAGATTTATTATTGCTGGTGCTATATTTCCAGATGATGAAACATTTATGTATGGTAAACGATAACCTAATGTCCAACCTAGTGTTTGATTAATTACATTTGTTTGTTTACAACTATTGGACGAACAAGAAAGCTCATCGGTTGGATCAAAAAAAGTAATCACTGTACTTTCAGTAATATCATATATAGTAGATGTTGTTGGATCTGTATAATGACCACCATATAAATTCAACGTGATTTTACCATTGATTGAATTATACAACACCGGATCTCCTGTAAAGCCAGAAAAACCGGCACTTGTAAAACTAGTGTTTAAAGCAGTTACAATAGTTGTTGTGGTATAATTACCCGGGTCTAAAGTAATCGAAACTGTTTTTTCAAATAATGTAGTTGTTTCATTCATAAAAGATATCCAAAAACAGGTATTACCATTTGACGTATCAATCGTATACCATGTATATGGTACCTGAAAAGAATACGGTTTCAAAGAAAGCACATTTACCAAATGCTCCGATAAATCAAGTGTATAATCTGTTGAGGTGTCATTGGGTCCGGTAACTTGACGATATTGACTATCTAAACTAATAATACGAGTCGTCACATTTGTCAATGTCGGGTTCAATTTGTCCTGCGCTACTTCTACATTTTTAACATTTGTCACACCTAATTGTTCGTGGGCCATGGGGACATGCGTATTATTATATATTTCGCCATTTGTACCACGTTGCGTTATTTTATCTTTTTGTACCGGATCACTCTGAGGCAATACTTGTTGATTTTCCCACCAAACATCTGTTTGTTTATTAGTTGGACCATACGTTACTGGCTCATTAGAATTTTCCAATTCATCTACGTAATCAAGAAGTGCCTGTTTCATATCTTTAAAAAAAAGAACTAATTTATTATTATTTTCTCTTTGAAATTTCAAAATAAATTTATCACACGCATCTGTAACTGTTTCACGATCTGGAGTTGAGGTATCTAAAGACAAAATGGTTAATAATTCAGAAAGAGTATAATTGTCCACATTTGTATCAAATTCATTACTCATTACTATTAGTATATATTATACATTTATATTTATATATTTTTCTGGTTTTTGTTTGTTTTCTAAACCCGTGAATGGTGCCTTTTTTTCAGTTCTTTTTTGTTGGTTCCTTTATTTCAGCGCATGTAAAATGCTTTCGGAATATTTTTCTGATTTCGTCGCTGATCACCATGCTTCTACACATTTCGTGTTTCAATAGTTTTTCGGGGATTAATTTTATTCCACTCCCGCGTTTCATGTGAGTCTTTTCTTTGAATAACATATAATCTAGGCATTCGACCAGCTCTAGGTTGAATTTTTCCAAGATGGCGCGGTCAATATGATATTCGCCTTTGTATACATATCTATTATAGTTGTGACATTTATATATATTGTAATATTTATCAGCTCTTACGGTGTTTTTGATTAAACCGATGCCTTCTATTTGATTCGTAGTGTTGTTCATTTCCACGACGAAAAGGATCGCATCATCTGTGATTTTCGGTGATATTCTGCGAGGGCAGCCGTAGATACAGCCATTAGAGGCGTTTGATTTCGCTCGGTAACTACAATTTTCTTCCCATGTTTCATTATTAAAGCGACTTGTTGCTATTGGTATCATTGTTTTTGTTTTTACTCATTGTTAAAAAACAAAAAAAATTTCAATTTTATTTTTATTACGCTGTAAATAACATTTTTACTATTTCTTCTTCGAGACAATTATATCTGGAGTTTTTCAATAATTCGTTCAATTTGGTATAGGGAGTTATATTCGGGTTATAAGTTTCCGAGAAGTATGTGATGCCTTTATCCTGAAATAAATTTAATAATTTTGGATTATTTCCAGAAATCATACTTACATTTGGATGTATGGATAAACAAGGGAATCCATGAGTTGACTCCATATTCCAAAAAACAATATGTGGCAATGTATAAGGTTTATTTATTGCTTTTTGACCAGCCTTTTCATATTTGCGTTTGATTGCCTCATACACAGTGATGAATTCTTGGTTTGGGTTTTGCTGTTTTATAAACTTCATATTGGAAAAGATAATAATACCCATTTCAGCGACCTGTTTTTCAGGCATTTTTATCTCTACAATGGTTTCTAATAATTTGTCTATTCCATCATACAGATTAGAATATTCATCTAAATATAAAGATGTTTTTTTGGTGTTGTCCTCATCATTGAGAGTAGTAATTGCTTTTACTGTACCAACAAAATCATGACAATGCTCCAAATTATGCCACCTGGATGTTTTTCCAAAGGTCATGATTTGTTTTCCAAAATAAGCGTTTTTTTCGGCAACTCTTATACCTAGTCCAAGCGCAAAATATAATGCGTCGTTTTTCAACATCGATAATGATGTGTCTACCATGGCAACCATGGGTCTTATTGGAAATATATTTTTTCCATTTTGTTTCCACATGGCATTTAATAGGTTACATTCTTCTTGTTTTGTCACATCATTCAGATGAATCATTTCTATAGCGGACTTGATATATTCATTCACTTGAATATGAGGAGTTTTTTTAATATCTGATTCAATATACTTTATCATATTATCACGACAATACAAACGGTCCTTGGTAGTTTTTCGCATTGTTTTTGCGTTTGATTCGACTGATCGTCCAAGTTTTTCATTTGGCATATTCAAAAATGCCTTTCGTTGTTTGAATAATGTTTGTGAGGTAATATTTAACGGATCAATAAGTGACCACTTGTTTTCGCATTGTTTTACTTGTGTTGTATCTAATCGTTTATTCAAAGATGATATTAATTTTCGATATTCCATTTCAGACTTTTTTTTTGCGCGTTTTTTTTGTTCGGGGTTGTTTGATGACTTCAAATACTGTTTAAAATACACATGTGCCATTTTTTTAAACAACCATGAAAATTTGGGTTGTTTTTCACGAGGAATCCACTTGGCGACCAGGGTTATTTTGTCGTTTGTATTTACATTTTCTTCATCCTTGGCTAACTGTTGATTGGTTAATTCAATCGCGTATTGAATTAGTGGATGATTTTCATCACATGTTTGTTCTTTACAATAATTACAAAAATATTTCATATCTTTCCATGATCCATAAGGATGTTGATTATTTATCGATGACATAATGACAAATGTTTTGAGTAAAAACTCGGAAAGCCTTGGATAGAAACTATACCATACCAGTATTTGCATATATGCCAACATGTATTCCCCCTTACCATCTATGATATCTCTGGTATAACCGACCAATTTATAAAGCATGACAATCTGTTCCTGGAATTCATCGGGTAATAATTTACCGTTTTCTAAATTGTCCTGTAAATCTTTGATAATATTGTATAAAATGTCTGCTAAATGAATGATTTCTGATTCTTTACTGGTCCGCACCAACTGATAATTAAACTGTACGATTCTTTCTTTGGTATATTCCGACCAACCATATTCATCATGTCCGTTTTTTCCGATTTGTTTTGTGAAAATGCTTTTTATTTGTGATGAGGACGGGGATGATAATGGTGTCGTCATTTTAAACATAGTTACTAATTATTAATTAAAACACTTTAAGTTGTTTCCTTTTTGTTTTATTGTTACTTATATATATTTTTTTGGTGGTTTGATGATTTGATCCAAATGTTGATATTGTTTTTTCATAAAAAAGTATGAAAAGAGTATTCAAATCTTGAAACATGGAAATTGTTTTTTTAAGAGGTATATTATCAATGTTTTTCACCACCTCTAAAAAATCACGGGATAATAAAGATTTCAAATAATGTTTTACATTACTTGTTTCCAAATCAATATTGTATTTTAAGAGAGATAAAATGGTATACCGTTTTTTATCTTTAAAACTATTCTTTTTAATCACGTGTATCAATTCTTCTTTGGTGACCATATTGTCTTGTTTTAAAAACAGTGTTTCTTCTTTAATGGTTTCTATATTATTTTCCTTATCAATATACAACGATGTCACTTTAATTTCATTGACATCTTCGTTATAAAATTGTATATAATTTTGATCAGTGGTTTCAAACTCTTTTATCCAATTTGTGTCTAAATTTGAGTCATTATTTTCTTCCTCTTCGTAATTCATTTTTATGTAATGTATTATATTGATTTATCAAAAAATATAATATATTCAAACCAATTTGTTTCTTTACAAATAATTATCATAATCATCGGGATTTTCGTAATAATAATCTTGATCGTCTCCACTTAATATTTCATCATTATATTCATCCTCATCATCATAATGTTTATAATCATCCCTTGGCATCTCATACATATGATTGTAACAATCATCTCCATATAATTCTATATATTTCTGTTTGTATTTTTCCCAAGAGGTTACCAATTGTCCTAATATATTACGCCAATTTGGATCTTTATTTGATTTATTGATATATTTTGGATGGATTTTATAATTTTCAATTTGTATTTTTCTATTTTTATCTACGGTTAAATAGCTCCAACCTGGTTTCTTTTTTTCTTCTTCCTCATCATATCCGTAATTAATAAGTGATGCCCCCTTATAATCCAACGATTGTTTGGATTCTTTTTCCAAAGTTTTTGTAGTATTATCAACCAAATCAGGAAATTCGTCTTGATTAAATTTTACAACGGTTTCACGTTTTGGTATAAAAGGGTCTTTTTGTTGTTGCGTTTTTTTGGACGATGATGAAAAATTCTTAAATGCGTTCATTTCAAATGAATCCAAGAATAGAGTATATCTTATATACTGTAAAGAGAATCTGTATAGTATTATCGCAAATCCTTTAAATGGTTTCAAAATATGTATAAAGGGGGTAATTTAAAATTGATTCTGTTTTCTCTCTTTGTTGTAAAAAACAAAAAGCAAAAAACAAGAAAATGAATACAAAAAGTAAAAATCTAATTCGGGGACAAAGATATTTATTTTCAGAAAAAGCGCCCTATCATGATCATGAAAAAACTTTTAGAGCCAATTTCTTGAATTATTATGAACACTCAAATACATTGGTTATAAATTCAAGTGAAACTGAAAGGTCACCTATGACACAAGTTAGTATTCCTTTTGATTGGATTACCAAAATTCAAAGTTTGGAAGATATATTGGGGAGAGAAAATGGCGGGGGTGTGGTTTTACCAAGCGACATTTTACTTGAAATTGACGGATATTTATGAATTTATCAAAAAAACAATATAAAGACTATTATTGATTATTATTTGTCTCCATACAGCAATGATGCTTTATTATCATAACTAAAATATACATTTTTGTATAGACATAAAATATTTTTACCTATAAAATATTTACAGGAGACAGCAATTTTTGGGTGTCGCATAATGGGGGTGTCTTTCGCATGATGGGGTGTCGCCAATAATGAAATAAAATAAAAAATAAAATGTTTTCGTAATATTTTATTTTTTACAATACAACCATAATATATAAGAATATTACTATGAATTCTAGGCATTTTTTTAGGAATTTTGTAACTAGAAAATTGCCAGTGATAAATTTATCTATATCAACATCATGTTTACTACTTCAATGTAAAAGTCAATTTTGGGATAGTAAACGTCTAAATTAAATACTTTTGTAGAGATGTAATTATTTACAGCATTTAGGGCATTTACATGTTTTACCGTGACTACATTGTTTTCTTGTTTTGTTAGTCTTTTTTGATTTTTTATGATGACGACTACGATTTTTTCTGGTTTTACCTTTTGGTAAAACAGCAGGTTCTTCTTCTACAATAGCAACCTCTTCCACCATCATTTGTTTTTTTGATCCCTTTTTTGGTGATTTTTTTTCTACAGATGGACCTGCTTTTTTATACATTTTCTTGGCATCAACCATTGCTTGCTTGTATTTGTAGTCTGGATTCTTTGCACGATTTTCTTTAAATACTCGTTGAACTAATGAAATCCAATTTTCTCCCATTATACAATAATAAAAGAAAATAATAAGAAAATAATAAGAAAATAATAAGAAAATAATAAAAGAAAAATTGATTTTAAAATAAGGACTTTAAAATAATTTATATAATAAATATAACATTGTTTTAATATGAATCGTGAATATATAAAGAATATAAATATTGATTGCGAATTTACGCTCACGCGTTATTTGTATGTTACAAGATATGTGAAAATATCATTAATTAGTGCTTTATTGGAGAAAGACTTAGATAAAGCATTATTTTGGACATTTGAGCTCTATTTCTCTGGATTAGATCAAGAATTATTTGGTTTGATTTGGGTTGTTTATTATGGATTTTACGCGTCTTTAAATCCCGAGCTATTTGATTATTTATTGGAATCCTACAATAATTGGGTTAAAAGTGAGGATTTTGATGAAAAATCAAAAATTGTATGCCTTATGGTAAATAATTTAATTATTCGTAATTATTCAATTGACGTATTTATTTTGTCAAAATTAGCAAATAGTCAAAATATCGACGTTACAGATTTAAATTTCATAAAAGAATTAGAAGAAAAAAAATTCCTACTTATTACTAAATATATTATGAATCATGGTAAAAATATGACTATTTTATTACAAACTTATAGGGAAATCTTGGATTATTTTAAAAAAAAAAATAAAAATAAAGAAATTGAGAGTTTTCGAAAAATGACGCAGGTTTCTAACGTAAATCCAGGCATTATACTATTATCATTACTATTCACTCATTTTAATAAAAAATTAAAAATAAAAATGAAGAAAAATGTGATTGTCGATTCTTTTGATAAGAATCTTGATGATTTTAAAACAATACAGGTTCAAGATGATTTACCTGCGTATAAGATATTACCCATAGCCTATCAATATGAAATATTTGACGAAAATAATTATATACATTTGTTTGACAACCAAAAAAACTTGATGAAACGAGAAGAAATCATCGATATATATCAGTATAAATGGCTATATCACGCATCATTTTCGCCTGTTTGGTTTTATAGAATACAAAAATATAATGGAGTGATTAGTCATACGAAAAAAACTGTAGTATTTCCTGACGAAGAATCAATGCAGGACTTTTATTTGTTTTACGGGTATGAACCAGATGAATTGCCCAGAAGCGTACAAAATAAGAGTATTGGTTACATTTCAAATTGTGAAGAAATGTACGAGGGAAAAACATGGAAGAGTTTTTATGACAAATATGGAAAAAATGGTTTATACATTGTTGAGTAGAGAAAGAGAAAAGAAAAAAGAATATTAAAATAATAAGGGCTTAAATATAAACCTTTTTTATTTGTATAAAGAAAATGGAAGGAAAAAAACCGAATGTCATTATACAGACATCAGGAACAAAAACCGGAAGTACAATACTCGTAAACATGTTGTATGGATTTATTATTAAAAATGAACCCGTTCGTTTTTTATTGTCAGTTGATAATATTCCACGATATTTGTTGAATTATAACACAAATATATTCAAGTTTCATAACCTAGATATTGACGAATTTATTCAAAAACATTCAGATAAATATAATTTGTATTTTGTTTGTAGTGAGAGAGGAGATAAAGTTATTGATAAAAAATATCACAATTACAAAAATGTATTGATATTTAATTATGATGAATTATTAGAAACTGAGACATATTCGGTAGAAGATATCGTGAATAATACTTATAATAAATTGCGCAGTTTTTTACCTGATGACATTGAATTGAATAAACAAGATGCGGTTGAACGAATTCAGAAAATGAATACATTATATGAGGAAATTAAAGATAGACATTATTCATATGCGGATGATTTTTTTCAGTTACACGGATCTCATAGAACCACGGCCTACAAATAATTTGGTATGTATGGGGTAATGGATGATATTATATATAAATAATTTTTGCGTTACTATTAGTGACGACTGTACCAATTTGCGTTGAGGATTTTGTTATGTCGATTATTTTTGAATAAATAATGGGTAGTTTTTTTTGTGACGCATATTTGGAATACTGTTTACATATATAGGCGCCTTGTTTAGCAATATAAGCAATATCTTTGTGGTTATATTTTTCGACATTAGGAATACTAGCGACTACGTGGCATGAAGGTAGATTATCCACATGAAACCATAAATCTGTTTCTTGTGATGCGTCTATGATATCAAAATTTTCTTGAGCATTTGTGCCAATAGTATATGTAATGGTTTCGTTTATTTTTGGGATATATACTTCAGCAGTTTTCATTATTGATTTGGTTTAGTTTTTATTTTTGTCATACTGTGATTTGAATAAAAGTAATTCAATTTTTATTTTTTAAATAAAAATTGAAAAGAAATATGATTCTTATCTTGATTGTATAATAATATATTATTCAGAAATGGTAAAAAATACAAAAGGTGGTAGTGGTCATAAGGGTCAAGCTCGTAAATTTGTAGTTCCCTCTTCTTCCAAACAACTTGTAAAAACCCGCGTTGCTTTGGAAGATGGGGAATTGTATGCTCAAGTAACAAAAATGCTCGGTAATGGTATGTGTCATGTATTGTGTCAGGACAATAAGACTCGGTTATGTTTTATTCGTGGTAAATTTCGCGGTAGAGGAAAACGTGATAATATGATTAGCAATGGAAGATGGATACTCATTGGATTACGAGATTATGAATCTGAAAAAGCCGGTGGAAAATTAGATAATTGTGATTTGTTGGATGTTTATTCTGACCAAGACAAGGAACGATTGAAAAACCAAGTCCAAAGTGTAAATTGGAGTCAATTTATTTTGAATGATCGCGTGAATACAAATACAAATGATGGTGATACTATTGATGATGGGTTTGATTTTACCGATGAAAAAGAGGATGAATACAAGAAAATTATGGAAATGGATATTAGTTCAAAGAAAATAAATTTGAAAATTGAAAAAGAAAAAGACGACGATGAAGAAGATATAGTATTTGTTAATAAGGATGATGAAATTAATATAGATGATATTTAGATTATCAATGTGTTGTTGTTAAAATAAAAATAAAAAATGGGTTAAACCTTTTTTATTTTTCATATTTGTCTACTATTATTTTGATGATGTTGTTGAATTCATTATCATAAAATAACGATTTTTATACGTTTTTTTGATTTTGTTTTCTATCATGGTATCATCAAATCCTTCTTCTTGACATAAATGTTGGGTTTTTTCCTCAATATATTCCGCATTAATTTGTTGAAAATCCTTTACACTCTCAGACGGTTTCATTTTTATATTGGATGAAATATTTCTTTTGATATGATCATCCATCGCATATAATAAATCCTTATCCAAATTCACATAGAAACCACGCTCACTAGGATCTTTCTTGATCGTGCTCTTTTTACGAAAATAATAACGCGCGCTTTTAAACATTTTATCCATAATATCACCCTGGTAATTCATATTTTCTAACCTCTTGGTTTCATTAGTTATTAATTCCACGTTGTCTTCTGTCCAGGTATTCCACGCATCTTTGAAATCATGTCGGGAATCATATTGGTGTACTTTTGAAAATACATACATTTCATCAATAAATGGTTGACTAAATTTGAAACGAAATATAGGTTGTTTATTTAAATCATTGCTGGTTGAACCAATATCAAGTGTATTATCATGCTTGGATGAGTCGCGAATTGTTGACGACAATAATTGATCGTCCTTTCCACTTGTATTACATATGGCTCCGATACTATCAAGATCCATAGAAAGAATAATACTAGTGTTATCAAGAACAATGACTGTTGGCGTATCATTTTTCATTATATTTATATTTTTTCTTGTTATAGGTTGCTTTTTGCGCTTTTATAATTGAATTACTTTTGATTCAATTTTTTATTTTATTGAATTTTTGGTATTTTATTTGATTTATATTAAAAATTGAAATATAAATTAAATGTTTTCTCTTTATTATTAACAAATAGATTATGATAAAAGAATTAGAAGATATATTAAAAGAATTTGATATTTCTCAACAAGATTTCACAGTATCACATTATAATGAGGAAGATCAAAAATCAATTGCGCGCTATTTGAAAAAATTTGGTCCAAAGGAAAAAAAAGCGTTTGCTATCGCAAAACAACACCTGGGCACGTCTTTTCATATTCTTCACAGTACTGGATATAATGACTGGAAAAAAACGGAAAAAACTTAATATATCTTTTTGTGTCGTTTCGTTTTCCTTTTACTTGTTCTGTGAAAACGGGCAATACTTTTTTTGATTCTTTTTTTTATTTCTAAAGCCCGTTTTATTCCCCCTCCTACTACTGGTCTTGCCACCGCGCTTGATCTTGCCAATGCTTTTTCTTTTTCTATTAAAGATGTTAAATAAGCAGGCGTTAACTGATCTGATGAAGGTATTAAATCCATAAATTTTTTTAAAAAATCACCATAACTGTCAGTTACCTTTTCAACAATTTGTAAATTCGCATCAATCATAGCCTCTCCAGATTTTACAGTATCATCAATGACTCTTACACCTTCTATAGCTGTACCTACTATTGGAAGCGTTCCTGCTAAATCTAACGCCAACTTTATCAATGAACGTCCCAACAAATCGGCACCTTCAAAAGTTATTTCTATTATTTGAGGCATTGCTTGTTTTATTGCTGGTGTAGCAACATTAATTGCGATTCCTCCATATACTCCCATTTTTTCTGCGATTTCCCTCAAATTTTTTTGTGTTAATGGATCATTTAATAAATCGCGTAATTCACTTATTTTTTTTGCTAAAAATTCTTTTAAATTAACGTCTGTTATGGAAGACATATTTATTCCTAAAACAGTGCCTATTGTATTTTTAGCAGTGGTTATTACATATTGAACACGTGATGATAAAATCGTTGCTAAAGTAAGTATTAGAGCCAATAAGCCACCATGTCTTGATTTCATTTTTTGTTTTAAATCACTTTCATAGATTACATGTGGTATTTTATCATTTATTGGATCAGCACCACCCATCATATGATACTTTTTCTTTGATTTTTTCATATTTCTTTTTTTGATTGACATATTATATTATCTATATTATAAGTATATTTTTATTTTTTTGAACTTGGGGTAATCATTTTTTTAAAATCCGAAAAACTCATTCCATATCTTTTGTCAACTACCTTTTTATCAACCTTTTTCAAAAAACTAAAATTCACTAATTTTCCTTCACAAGAATAACGGTTTGCTTTTTCTTTAAGTATCAATGGTTTATCGTTTTCCTGAATATTCTTTTTTGATATTGATTTATTATCCGTTGGAATACCAGATGATTTCAATGATGTATTTGTATTGTATTTTTTCAATTTGGCAAATACATCTTTTTTCACAAACGTATTTGTTGTTGAATGATTTTCATCGGTTTTTTGTTTTTCTTGTTCTAACTGTTTTCTTTTTTCTTGCTCTTCTTGTTTCCTTTGTTCTAGTTTTTCCAGTGCTTCTTTGATTTCTTGATCCATATCAATATGGATTTGTTTACAATCATTCATGACAACATATTTTCGTGAAATGACTTCTAAATATCTATAAGGAATATTACTGTCTGAATAATATATAAAAGTTTCACGGGATTTGTCATAATACATGATTACATTTCCAAGTGGTGTATTTTCCATTAAAATCATATTTTTCAAACCCTCTATTTTTTCATCGCTACAAATCACGGAGTCAGTTTTTCTGTAAATATCTAAATATTTATCCTCATATTTTTCTGGTATTTTTTCTATAATAGCTTCCTGGATTTCTTCTGTTTCACTGTTTTCTAAATATAAAAAAGACATAAACTGAGCTTTTTCATTTACCAAGTTTACAAAATTTATCATATTTGTATTTGCGATTTCGATACATTTATAAAAAATGTTGGTATCATAATCCGTATAAAACTTTTGTATAAAAATATGATTAAACAACTCTACCAAATAGTCAAAATTATGAAGGACTAATTTTTGTAATATATAATCATTTTCGATTACTTTTTTAATGAAATAGGCGGATCCAAAAGAAAAAAATAAAACAAAAATATTATACAACAACATATTGATTATTTAAGTTTTTATTTTTATATTTTTATTTTTATTTATATTTTTATTTATATTTTTATTTATATTTTATTTATATTTTATTCGTGTTTAAGGTATTGTTACTTTCCGACGACGTTGTTGAGCTCCTCTTTTCGATATTCAAATAATGAGGACACCTCCTCTGATAAATCTGCGCATTTTATTAAATCAAATGTTTTGCGCGTGTTATTTGGATGAAGTCTCACCAAATATAAATCACGGACTTTCTTATTATATTTACGCTCAATAATTGCCTTGTAGATATTTAGTTGAAGACTGTAGTGCCAATAATTGGTATTTGGCAAGTGATTTATACATTCAGTCGTGGCGTATTCATTGAAACCGTTTGACTTGGATATTTCTTTACTTCGTTTCCAATCATATATTGAAATACTATCGTCTTCGGGGTGATAATAAATCATATCGATCGACCCGGAAAATTTGACATCTTCGTCGAAAACGCGTTTTTCGGTTCGATATGGGATAAGGTCTGGAAATGCCTCGGTGAATTTCAAGAAATACCCCCATTCTTCGGATTGATTGGGTGGTGGAATATTTTTTGCGGTGTATTGTTCATGGTAATACTGTAATAAATCCGCATGGGATACATGTGTGTTGGTGTTTTGGGTTTCTACCGGATAATTCATAAAGCATTCAATATCAAAATGAAGATTGGTCCCAAAGGATGAAACTGCCTCGCCGTTTTTCTTCCATTCGTTTTTAATTTCTTCCGGGGTCATGCCCCAGTATTTATTGGTGGGATTCCAGTTTTTTCCGCTCATCATTTTTTTGATGACACTATCCGGATTAAAATGGGGAAAATGGGTGTGGATCCAGGTAGTGACTGATGTATATTTACTGTCTGGGTCAGTTATAATGGTATACTTGTGTGATGGCTCGTCGAATAATATAAGGTCGTCTTTTTCATCGTGAAATTTGTTTTTCAATGTTTCCAACAGGACTGACATTTTTATATTTTTTTATATTTTATGGGATGGTTTTGTTTTTAAATGAAATAATTAAATAAATCAATTTTTATTCTCATTGATTTATTTGTATGATAAAAGGTTTGCCGTTACAATGTCTTTATTTATTCAATATATACATTTCCACTTGAGATGATCCGTTGTTTGTATAGAGTATTTTTATTCTGGTTGATTCAATAGTGATTCTATTTGTTACGTCTAATTTTCTATTATCTATATCATATAGTATCAAACTTGTTTCACCTTTAAAATAGAATTCTTGTGTGTTTCCAGTAGAATTTATAAAATAAAATATGGATCCGTCATGAAATTGGTTGAAATTATCAACATATATATTCCAAGTTATGAAACCAATTGATGATTTATTAATATAATGATTGTTTTTCTTGATTTCATAAATATCAATATTTGTATCAGTAGTCGTTTGAGTACTAGTGTTATAACCCGTATTTTGTACGGTGCCGTCCATGAAATGAAATCCTTTGATATTTGTTAGATAGTTACCAGATAAATCAATATCAGCTAGACTGACTAATTTTTCATTTAATTCCAACAACTGATTCAATTTCTTTGTTTGTTCTTTTAAATACTTGATTTCTTGAATTGCTAGAGCGATTAAACCAATGTAATTCAGTGATTGATATGATTCATCATCTTTTTTTCCGGAAACTAAAAAGGGGATTTCTTCTTGAACCTCGTGGGCAATGAAACCAATATCTTTTTTTTTTGATAATTTATTAACATAAGTTACTGGTCTTAGATTATTTACATTATATTGAGTTAAATCCATGTTTTGAACATTTTCTTTAATACGATAATCTGATGTTGTATTAATATCTGATGCAGTAATTGTTCCGGTGAATATTCCGGCAGAGCCAACTATAGATCCTCCTGTAGTGAAACCAGTAGCACTTACCACTACATTATAGACACTTGTATTACCACTTCCGGCAGGACCAGTCGGACCAGTAATACCAGTAGCACCTGTCACCCCAGTCGCACCAGTCGCACCAGTCGCACCTGTCGCACCAGTCGCACCTGTAAAACCAGTTGCGCCCGTTCCACCGGTTACACCTGTTGCACCAGTCGCACCTGTCGCACCAGTCGCACCAGTCGCACCAGTCGCACCTGTAAAACCAGTTGCGCCCGTTCCACCAGTGACACCTGTTGCACCAGTGGTGCCAGTCACACCAGTCGCACCAGTCGCACCAGTCGCACCAGTCGCACCCGTTATACCGGTTGCACCAGTAGCACCAGTAGCACCAGTAGCACCAGTAGCACCAGTCGCACCAGTCGCACCAGTACCACCCGTCGCACCTGTCGCACCTGTTCCACCAGTTGCTCCAGTTGCTCCAGTTCCACCCGTCGCACCTGTTCCACCCGTCGCACCAGTCGCACCAGTCGCACCAGTCGCACCCGTTATACCGGTTGCACCAGTAGCACCAGTAGCACCAGTAGCACCAGTAGCACCAGTGGCACCTGTTCCACCCGTCGCACCTGTCACACCTGTCGCACCTGTCGCACCTGTTCCACCAGTTGCTCCGGTTGCTCCAGTAGCACCCCTTGGACCAACTAATGCTACATCAGCATTTGCTACCCATGTCGCATCATAGTTTGAAAAATTATAAAGTGTCAAGGTATAAATACCAAGACTAAAACTAGAAGTAATTACTTCATAATATCCTACATTATTTGTGAGGTCACTTATTGTTATAAAAGTATTTGGTGTAATATATTTATTATTTGAATTAAATGATGGGGCAAGCGTAAAATTGCCCGTAGAGCCCGATGTTAAACTACCATCTGTTGCCATTCTTGATGTTACCAATGGACCAACCGGTCCCGTCGCACCTGTTCCACCAGTTGCCCCAGTTCCCCCCGTATTACCTGTGGCACCAGTTCCGCCTGTAGCACCAGTCGCACCAGTCGCCCCTGTAGTACCAGTTCCACCTGTCGCACCAGTTACACCTGTATTACCTGTTGCACCAGTTCCACCGGTTGCTCCAGTCGCACCAGTTCTACCCGTTGCTCCTGTTCTACCGGTACTACCCGTCGCACCGGTACTACCCGTAACACCAGTTTCACCGGCACCCGTAGGACCTGTCACACCAGTCGGTCCAGTTTTTCCAGTTGCACCTGTAGCACCCGTGGCTCCGGTTCTACCAGTTGCGCCAGTCGCACCAGTTGCTCCAGTTATACCAGTATTACCAGTCGCACCAGTAGAACCCGTAGAACCTGTAGAACCCGTCGCACCAGTCCTACCTGTCGCACCTGTAGCACCTGTCGCGCCAGTTGTGCCCGTATAACCTCTTGGTCCAACTAAGGTAACGTACGCACCACTATTCCAACTTGCTGTAAAATTAGTAAAATTATACAGATTTAAATAATAAGTATTCCCACTTAATGATACACCAACTACTTCAAGATAACCGCTGGTATTACCAGAAATAGTTATATAAGAATTTACTGGTATATATTTATTATTACTGTTATATGCTGATGATAATTGATAATCAATACCTGTGGTTCCGCTATTTAAAGTTCCCGAGGTGGAAATAATAGTTGTAAGCAACGGACCAATTGGACCCGTAGCACCCGTTCCACCCGTCGCACCCGTAGAACCCGTAGAACCCGTGTCTCCTTTTGGTCCAACGAGTGCTATATCAGCGTAATTATCCCATGTCGATGTAGTATTTCCTTCATTTTGAATGGTTATTCTATAATATGTATTTCCACCCGTGGTACCATAAGTTAAACCAGTTATTAAATAATAATATAAAGACGTATTTGCGGTATTCCCTTCTGTGATATGATCATTTATCACAATATATGTATTTATCGCAAAATAATTATTATTATCGTCATTGGTTAATAAGTCATATATTCCAGTAGCACCTGGAGCTAAACCATTTGGCTCACTCGATATTTGTGAGGTAACTAACGGACCAGGTAATCCGTTCCCTCCAGTCGCACCTGTCGCACCCGTCGCACCCGTCGCACCCGTCGCACCCGTTGAACCCGTGACACCAGTTTCACCAGCACCCGTAGGACCTGTCACACCAGTCGGTCCAGTAGAACCAATTGGACCAACAATTGTTATATTTGCGTCATTACTCCAACTAGATGTTAATGAATTTGAAATATTTTGAATTGTAATATTATAAGAAGTTGTTGATCCACTTGTTGAACTAGTTAATCCAGTAACTAAAAAATAATAAAGAGATGTATTACCTAATGTTACGTCGTTAATTACAACATAACTATTTATTGTAAAATAATTATTATTACTATTATTATCTTGTAGACTATATGTTCCACTTTGACCAGGTGATAATGAACCACCGGAAATTGTAGATGTCACTAATGGACCAGGTGATCCTTTCCCGCCAGTAGCACCAGTCGCACCGGTTGGTCCTGTTCTGCCACTTGCTCCAGTTGCTCCGGTTGCTCCAATTGCTCCGGTTGCTCCAGTGGAACCGGTTGCTCCAGTTGCTCCAGTTGCTCCAGTTGCTCCTGTTGATCCAGTTGCTCCGGTCTCTCCTCCTCCACCACCGCCAGTACAAGCAGTAGTCATTGTTGTTCCATCCATAAAAATAATACCACCTACTTGTAATAAATAATTTCCACTTAGATCTATATCACTCGCGCATACTATTCTTGAATTATTTTGTCCTAATACATTTGTTATAGATTGATTATCATTATTTGAGTAATTATTTCTTACAATATTATTTGTAGCAGCATAGTTTAAGCCACCATATTTTCTAAATGACATTCTAATATATGTATAGTTATAATTTTTTATTATTATTTTTTTAACGTTTATTTTTGAAACTTTTATTTTTTCGGTTTCTTTAATTATGTTTAGTTATACTAATGGGATACAATATTGAAATTTCTTTTAATATGTCCAAACATTCTAACGTGTCAGAATTAAAAAAATACATTACGGATTATGCGATTGATTATAATTGTGATCATTATTATTATTTATACGAACATGACAATGATTGTAAAATACCGCGCAATCACTGCATTATTGTAGTAAATTTTGGAGATAACGAATTGTTTGATTGTTCCATTTTTTTAAAGCATATTAAACAAATGAAAGATATACATATTGAGTGTATTTATGATGACGAAATTATGTGTAAATTAATATATGCGTCACAATATTATTTAACAACGGTTGATAAAGATAAAGTTATTAAATATAACAAGTTCAAAAGAGAGAGAAGTTTATCGGATAATGAAAAAATTGTTTTAGAGCATGTTTCTAAAATTGTGAAAAAATGATTTTTAATTTTTAATTTTTAATTTTCATTCAAAAAGGACATAAATTTTTAATTTTTAATTTTCATTCAAAAAGGACATAAATATTTATTTTATATAAATATATCATTATTATGGATTTGAACATAAATACATGGAATATTACATTTACACAAAATAACATTGATAATTATGATATTCATAGTTTGGTTGATTACTATTTTATGCCAAGAGATGATAATATGACATATTTACTCAACCCAGATTTAGACAAATATAGCATTATTGAAAAAATTGTATATGATATTGCGATGTTTCATTTTAAAAGACTCGGTATTGAATATAACAAGGATCATCATCTTATTGAATTTTGGTTTAAATACAAATTTGCTTCTACATCTCATGTTGACACCGATGAATATGATTGTGAATTTAATAGTGAATTTAGATATGAAGATAAAGAGCCAATATTAACATCTATTACATATTTTTCAGAGTCTAATATTCCAACTATTATTACAGATATTACTCGTAATGATTATGTTAATGATAACTATTCTGAAAAAAATAAAATAAATTTATCTTTCCCAAAATATTTAAAACAAATCACTTTTCATGGTGGAAAGTATTACCATGGAACATGTAAAATATTTGAAAATGAAACATCATCAGAAAGAAAAATTTTAAGTATCATTCTTTGGAATAAAAAAAAAGTAAAAGTTCCCTATTTTGACAATCATATCTTCCAATATACGAATTATACAAAATACAAAAAAGAAATGATTGATGTTACGATTGACAATCATAGTGAATTATTAAATATTACAAAAATGGAAAAACTCGCAAAATTTATCATTGACAAAAATGAAAATAATCTTTTTATTCATAAATCATTATTTAAAGAATACATCGACCGAAAAAATGGGACACACGGTGATTTATTCTATCGTTTTTCAAGTATTCTTAATGAAAATAATTTTGAAAACTATGAATTACTTGAATTGTCGAATAAGATACCGTTGGAGAATGGTATGGATATTATAGAAAAAAATATAGAAGAACAATCTGTGACAAAAATAGAAGAAGAACAAACCGTGAAAAATATAGGTATAGATAAGAACAATATTAAAAAAGATATTTTTACAAAACAAAGAATGATTGAAAAATCATTTTTCGATCATGTAACTTGTCATTGGATTATAAATACTACCGAAAAATATTTAATGAACAAGAAAAACGGATATTCATTCTCAAAAATAAATATTGATTCTTTGAAAAATATTCAATCTTTTACTGGTTTTTCACTAGAAAATTTATTTAAAACAAAAATCGTGAATTTTTATAATTTAAATGATGAAAAACAAAAATTTATGATTAAAAATATACATATACTAAAACTAGATAAAAATAATACAAAAATAAAAGATGATTTAGCTGATTTAAATATTAAAATAGTATTAAACAATGGTTTAACAACAATTAATTTTAAAGATGGGTCAAATATCATTTTAAATAAGGGTGATTTCATTACATATAATAATTCAAATTCTATAGAGAATATGATATTTAACGAGTTACCTTTTTATATATTAGTCGCAGATATTTTTTCTTGAGTAGGTATTTTATAAATATTTCTATAAAACATAATATAAAAACATTTTTTATATTATATTTACTATATAATTATATTATTTCATGTCGTTAAATTGTAGTATTAGTAATATAAAAGAGATTGGAACAACCAACATATATTTTATTGAAAATGCGTTTGACATCGATTTGTGTGATAAATTAATGAAATATATTGATTCAACGAAATTAAAAAAACTGTCATTTTCCGATACTAATAATGTTGAATGTTATAGTGTTATTAATATTGAAGAAAATGAAACGAATATTTTTGTTATAAAAAAGATAAAAGAATTACTCAAATTAGCCAGTGATAAAAATGACAACATCAAAATAAGAGGACAAACTTTGTTTGAGTTGAGAAAAGTATATGGTGAAACCAGAATACATCAAGATGGGGTTTTTAATGGAGATATTGTTCAAACTGAAAATAATGGAAAGGTGAAAACAGTTCGGTCTTTGACAATTGTTGTTTCTTTAAATGATGACTTTGAAGGAGGTGTTTATAAATTTCCAAATCAAAATATTACTATAAAACCAAAAAAAGGGAGTGCTATTTTATTCCCACCATACTATACTCATCCACATGCTGTATCTGAGATTGAAACTGGCAAATTTAGGTATATATGTAGTTCATGGGCGTTAGATGATTTTATTATTCGCGAAAATGATAATTGTCAGTCATGTAATGATGATAATGTATGTAATGAAAATGACCCTATAGTAGTTGATGATGATGAGCCTTGGTTTTATAAAAATTTTTTTATTTCTTCTCCTGTTAAAATTAATTCATAATAATCACAATATTTTATTTTTTCAAAATAAAATATTATTCTTCATATTTTTAGTCATTTTTTATTTTCATATGAATTATTATTTTATATAAAACCGTGTTTTCAGAAAAAATTTTATTAACACTATATCCATGAAAGTTTGAATATATGATCATATCTCCTTTATTTAATATGACATCTAAACCATCATCAAACATCAATTGTCCTTCTTTAGTATTATTATTTTCATCCGGTAATGATAACATTATTTCTGATGTAATATCATGATGTGTGTTTGAATACATTTTTATCCTATTATTTTTTGTATTATTTTTATCATATTTCACGAGTAAAACATCAGTGATTTCAATTTTTCCATTGTTTTCTATATTTTCAATATTTATATTGTATGATTTATTTATTTCATCACAAACTTTCTCCAACATTGATCTTGTAAAACTTTTCATTTCATTATTTTCCATCATACAAATATAATTTTCATCATCACTGTATGATGATAAATTTGTATCATTTATTTTCCATAATGTATCGTTTTTTGTTGCACTATGGATTAACCAATCACATGTATTTGGCGATAAAAAATTTTTTATGTGAAAACGCTGTAGAAAACGATTATTAAAATTGGGTTGATTATTGTTATGTCTATTTTTAAATGTACATAGATCTAGATTTTTTAAATTTATTTTACTTTTTTTAATTACATACCAGTTTTGTGGAAAATCTTTATTATACAATTCTAAAATAGCTTTAATATCTTCATGCGTATATTTTTTCATATACAATAAATTATTGTACATATTATAAGTGAGAAAATCATTGGTCCATATAATTTGATTATTCAAAGGAATAAACTCAGGTGTCGTTTCATTTTCTATCTCCTCTGTTGTAATCGTTAGTTTGGTATTTTCGGTTCTATTATTGTCCCATACATTGATTAATATTGCCTTTTCATTATTTATATCTTCGGGATTTTGGTTAGGATTTATAAAACCATTACATACATTTCCATTAAAAACAACATGAGTATTCTTTTTTGGAAAAATCACATGTAATGTGTCCTGATTTTTAAATTCCTTGTATTTGTAATTATCAACGTGTATTTCGGTGATTACAAATGGTAATTCACTATCTGTTAAAAATATCATACACGATAATATTGGATAATTTACAGTTTTTTCGGTTTCATTTTTTTTGAAAATCGGAAATATATTGTTGTCGAGGGTTTTTAATATTTTCACTTCTATGCTATTTTTTGATGATTGATCTTGTAAATTGAGTCTCTTTATATGATAATTTATTATATTTGAAATATCTTTTTTACTTTCATTATAATTATATAACCAATAACTAATAGTATTCATATTTTGGTTTCAGCCTATAAATACTATTTATTATAAATAATATTTATATTGTTTATATTATTTTATTTAGTAATTGTTTTATTTAGTAATTGTTTTATTTAGTAATTGTTTTATTTAGTAATTGTTTTATTTAGTAATTGTTTTATTTATTATCCTGGTTGATAAATATATCCAGTGATTATATTTAGATTTTTTATAACTATTCATTACAATGAATAATTATAAAATTACCAATACTACAAATGGAAGCAGTAATACATTATCCAATACATTAGTAACTGAATCTATTGCGGCTACTGGATATAAAAACGCCGGAAAAACTATTATACAAAAAATACCGATCGTAACTGTTAATACCATAAATTATACTGTTAGGAAAGGTGGCACACTGGTGGAATATGGAAAACTCAAGCGCCGAATCCAATTACTCCCTTAGTTATTAAAGCAACCCCCGGACTTACTGGTAATGACACAACTATTTTTATTTCTGGAACGACATGTTCCGCAAATGGAGGAAGTGGTGGTGGAGGATAACCAGCAGCTACTTGGATCCGGGGAACTATAACTTCAACATCACAAATTTTTACAACGGTAACTTTAAATGGACCACTCTTTATCACAGTACACCAGATATAGTTATTAACATTTCATCCACTAATTATAGTCAAGGTGGAGCTGGTGGTTATGGTATCCCAACAAACCGTAGAAAAGAAAATAATGGACAAAGGGGTAGCAATGATTATCTTCGTATTTATTTATATCCATAAAATCCATACTTTGAATTTTTTTTAATAAATTATACATTTTAGTATTTTTATTGAAATTTTTATAAATATTAATTATATAATCATTTCATTATAATGGCCGATTTTAGTGTTACCAATACTACAAATAATAAAACCAATCTATTAGCTGATTTATTAGCTCCAGGCGCAATTGGTGTTACTGGATATAGCGCGAGTGGCATTACTATTACTTCTACCTTAAGTGTTAATCCGACATTTGAATCTATAACTACTGGTTATAGATATCAGAATACAGATGTCGGTACCAGATATTGCCTAAAATACAATACTCATACAGCAGGCACTGGAGCTATAGACGTTTCTAATTTTTCAACTTGTACTATTATTATGTGTGCTGGTGGCGGTGGAGGGGGTGGGGGCGGGGCTCCTGGCACTGGAGGAATTGGAGGAGATGGGGGTATAACTATTATACCAAATGTGAATATTGTTAATGCAGGTACTATAAATTATTCTGTTGGATCGGCTGGGCTTGGAGGTATTGGTGCAAATAAAAGTAATCCCTTTCTACAAATACCAGGAAAAGATGGTCAAAATGGTGGTGCCACAATAGTTTCTGTATCTGGTGGTAGTACATATACCGCAAATGGTGGTGTTGGTGGTCAATCACCATCGGGTAACGGAGCCGCTGGAACTATAACTCCTGCTACACAAAATTTTACAACTGCTACTTTAAACGGACCACTTACTTATCAGACCGTAAGTAGAGTTATTACCGTTTCTTCCACTAATTATGGTCAGGGTGGATCCGGAGGTGGAAATAACTCTCCGACGCAGGGAATTAGTGGTCAAAAAGGTACTCCTGGTTATCTTCGTATTTATTTATATCCATAATCATATATATCCATAATGAATCAAACTATATCCATAATCATATATATCCATAATGAATCAAACTATATCTAAAAACTGGTTGAAAAACTTTGTTGTGCATTTTGCTTTGTTATTATTAGTATTATTATTAGTATTATTATTAGTATTATTATGTTTTCGCGAGTTGTACTTAGATTTTCTCTAGTGAGCTTCTTGATAAATCCAACCAGTGATTATATATTTATCATGCGATATTGGCATCAATCCACTATGTGGATACGTCCATGATGCCGGAAACAATACTAATTTTCCTTTTTGTGGTTTTATTTTATAATTATCCCAAAATTGCGTTTCGCCGCCTTCTTCTACATCATTTAAATAATAAATATAAGTAAGAACTCTAAATCTGTTTTTTTCTGATTCAGAAGAAAAATCATTGTGATATATATATCTTCCAGTATTTGATTTATATTTTTGTATCATGATTACTTCAAAAAATAATTCGTTTACGTTCAATTCCTTGAAAATATATTTTTTGGGGAAACGGTTTACATCGTTTATATCTGCTGGTTGTGAATGATACATTGGTCGGTCTAATTTAGAACCATATATTTGAATGTTATTTATAAGCTCGACGATTAACGTTTCTCGTATTCGCGACCATTTTGGATTATTTTCTTTAATATTATAATCTGTTGTATCCTTTACTTTTGGTTGTATACCTCCAAATGTTGATCCTGGACCTTTATTTTCTTCCTGTTCTTCAAATTTATTTATTATTTCATCGCATAATTCTTTTGATAATGAATTTTCATTTATATATATATATCTGTCTAATCCGTACATAAAGTTTCTTTTTAATGAATTATATTCATATATTTAAGTATTTTTATTTATATTTTTTATAACTATTCATTATAATGAGTAAGTATAAAATAACCAATAGAACAAATGGACGCAGTAATACATTTCCAAATACATTTTCTCCTGGCTCATCTTCTATTAGTGGATATAAACAGGGAGGAGCTCCGATTACTTTCTCATCACTTGTTAATTCGACAATTGAATCTGTGATAACTAATTATAAATATCAAGGTACTGATATTGGTAATTCGTTTTGTGCTATTTATAATCAAGGATCGGCAACAATTCCAATTGCCAATTATTCAAATATGTCAATTATTATGTGCGGTGGCGGCGGAGGTGGAGGTGGAGGTGGAGGGGCTGGTCACCGTTCTAACGGACCGAAAACGGGAGGCGATGCTGGTGCTGGAGCCGATGGTGGTATTACGGTTGTTAGATCATTTCCAATATCTGCTTATAATAGTGTTACTATTAGTGTTGGAACAGCAGGAAATGCTGGACAAGGAGGACTTAATAGTCAATTTAATAATTCAGGAATTAATAATGCTCCAAGTGGGGCGGATGGTAATGCTGGTGGAAGTGGTAATGCTACAACAGTAGCAATTAGCGGAGGACCAAGTTTCACTGCGAATGGTGGTGGAGGTGGAAATGGAGGTCAAGGGGGAACTCCTAATACTAATGGGGGTAACGGAACGGCAGGTGGAGCAGGAGGGGTTACATCAAACTCTCCGTATACGGCTTATAATGACGGAACATCTTATGTCAATATTTCTTCAATTAATATTACGAATAGGGATCTCGTCAGTGGAGGGATTACTTATTGTAATGGTGGAAGTGGAGGAGCAGGGGCTAACCAAGCACCAGGTAATACAAATTACGGTACAGATGGAAACGCTGGTAATGCTGGGTTTTGTCGTATTTATTTATATCCATAAATCATTAAATTATTATCTAAAAAAACTTGTTGAAAAATTTTGTCATGCCTTTTGCTTTATTATTATTTTTTCGTGACTTCTTATTATTTACTTTCTTTTGTTTAGGTGCTTGTTGTTTCGCTTGTCTCGCTTTTCGTGTTTTATTTATTGCGCTATGATGTGTCAAATGATATGGCGCGATTAGTTTTTTTCTTAAAGCAAATAAATCTTCCAATTCATTGTATTGATTGTTATTTTTATTATTTTTGTTATTTTCAATCATTTCAGTTGTTATATTTTGTTTAGCAATATTTCTCATGTTTTTTCTGGTTTTGGATCTAATTGATGGTAGTTGTTGCGTAAATTGATTCTCGATATCCAAAATAGGAATAGGAAAATCTTCCATCAATCTCTGGTCTAATGATTCATTTACTATTGGCATTTTTAATATATTTTCCAAATCATTTTTGTTTAGTTTTACTTGGTAATTATTTTTCTTTCCGTTTTTATTTATGTTGACATTCATTTTTCCTTTATTGTTTTTATAATCAGCATCCCATTCTATTATATTCATTACGGGTTTTGATTTTGATCCATCATTAGTTATACTTTGTTGGAAACCTCTACTGTAAATAATTGCCATTGTTTTTCTTTTGGGTTGTATATATTATATTATTATTTTTTATTTTTGGTTATGGATTTTATTTTTGGATTTGAGGTTTTGGGGTTTTGGGGTTTAAAATACAAAAATAAAATATTTATTATAATCATGGATTTTGTTAAAATCACTGATGATTTTGTTCAAGGAAAAGAACAACAGGAACAACAAGCCAATGATATTGGGTTTATAGAAAATAATAAATTTTATAATTCGAATTTTAATAGTCATTCACAGAATAAACGGGTGTTTCCTCCTGAAAAATTATTGGGATCCGGATCGAATAATTATAATCCGATTTTTATAGATAAACAAAAAGCAGAAAAGAAAAAAGTAACTTATGACGACATATTATCATCACTAAATATGAAAGTTATCAATGGTAAATTACAAATTGTTCGCGGGGATGCCGATGCTTATTCGCCGCCTCCACAAAAACCATACAATAGAAATAGAATTGAAAATGTAAACATCGCGCCTAAAAATATGAATAGACCAAGTCATTCCTATTCAAAACAAAATGAATTTTATAAGAAGTTTTTACAGGCGCAAACGCAAACGCAAACGCAAACGCAGGTTGTTGATGATCCGTTAACACCTGAAGAAAAAAAGCGTTTATTGATGATACAATATATAAAGCATCAACAAGAAAGACAACACATCTCGCGCGTCAAGTCCAAAAAATTGAATTTTGTTTAGAACATCTAAACAATTGGAAATGATGGTTGTGCCGCAATACCACAAATACCTATATCATTTGTGCTATCGCTTCGTTGAATCTTCACATAACCCTTGTCTCCCCAGGTGGTTGACCAAGAATTCTTGACCAACCAATAATCGAGTTGGGTTTCTGGTTCAGTTCCGTAACCAACAATGAGCACACCATGGTCCAAATCAGTGCCGCAGCTTGAACTGGTAATTACGCCGCTTGAATAAGATTGGAATATTCTGGTGTCCGCCTCAATCGCAATCGAAACAGGTCCAAAAGAAACCGCCTCTTTTAAGGCGAGTTGGTTATTCGCTGGCACGTCTGCACAGTCAGATATTGTTACCTCGGGGTCACAAGTGGATTGACATGATCCGGATGATCCCGAAGATGCTGTATAAGGATAATCGGATTCAACGCATATACCGTTATCAATTGCGTATTGAAAAGCATTGTCCATGAGTCCGCCGTTACAACCCAAATTGCCATATCTCTTTGAACAATCCACTAATTGTTCTTCGGATAAACTGACGAGATTTCCGGTCGAGATTGACCATGCGCCTTCCATGGCACCAGTTGCCGAAAAAGACCAGCATGATCCACATTGTCCTTGGTCTTTTACGGGGGTAACGGCACCTGAACTACGCCAGTCGATAGATGATGGGACCTTTATTTGTTGGTAAGTATATTGTGAGCATTTTGATTTTCCTCTTAGGGATGATGCGGTGGAGCCAATGAAACCGCTGTGGATTATGTTTTTCTGGAATTCTATTGAGGTTAAATCGGTGAATTGATTAATACCCATGGTATAGTTTTCCTTTTTTTCTAAATTATGTTGAAAAATAGTAATTACGTTTTCTTTGAATATTTCAAAACGTTGTTGTAATTCGGTTTCGGAGGGGTAGATTTTCTTGAAACGCGCTTGAAATGAAACAAAAGATTTCCAGAAATCAATATTGTCGATATTTTCGTCAAGGGCTGATGAAAATACAATAGGAATAGAGGTCGTGGTCATTAGTAAAGAACCAACTAAAAAAAATTGTTGTAAAATAATTCGCAGATGCATTATTTTGTATATAAGGTAAATATAATAATCTTTTTATTACCTTTTCATTTATCTTTGATTTTATATTTCGGAAATATAATATAAATAATATAAATTGAATGAAAGAAATTGACAGAAATTGAAAGAAATCAAATTAGAAACTGTATGTGATTGTTTTCAAATCTGTTTGTATTGAATTATACAAATGGGATTTTATTTTTCCAATGGTGGCTTGTGACTTGAAATCTATACTCAATAATTTATTCAAGTTTCGTTCATACTGCCTAGTCAAATGGTCGCTGCGCAATATTGTTTCCTTATTTTTCTTATACCATCCAGATAACGCTTGCTGTATTTTTGAATGAATGAATTTAAAGAATGATAGGAATTCTTCGGGGGTTTGTTTTTTCCAAAAATACATAATGTTGTTATTGTTTTCTTCGAACAATGTGTATATATAAATCGCATGTTTTTTTTGAGTAAAACTGATAAAGGGATATGAGGTTAATGCGAGATTCTTTTTGATTACAGATTTCATGGTTTCTATGATACTATCTATTTCAGTAATATCATCTTCCGACACCTTGAAATCCATTTTCCACTCTTCATAGGTTATCTTTGGTCTGGGAATGGGTGAGGTCGGGGAATTCAACATATTCATGACATTTATATTGTTGACATTTGTTGAAATATATTGTTTAATATTGTGTAATTCTTCTTCCATATGTTTCGTTTTAAAGACTAATTCTTGTACGATCTGATATAAGGCTTGTATTGAAATATTTGGTGGAGGAGTTTCTTCCTCTTCGCATTTTTCTTCACGTTTTTGTGATGCTTTTGACTGGTTTTTTTGTTTGTGTATGATTTCGCACAATAATTCGTGTCTTGAATAAGAGGTTTTTCTGGTATATTCTTTACGACAATATGAGCAGTTGAACATTACGGTGGTTATGGTTGTTGTTGTGGTTTGTTTTTTAAATGACAATAAAATAGAATTATTATTCAATTTTATTTTTTTTATATTTTTAAATTGGATTTTAGTTTTACTTTGGATACAAAGAGAGAAATAATATCTTGTTATAATATATTACAAAGAATATGCCAATTGCTACTGATGATCAAATAACAACCAACTGCCGCTGGTGTAACAACAATATGAGTTATAACGACCCAGCATCTCAATATCAGACTTTAAAAATTATTCAAAATACGGTAAGGGTACCTGCCTCATTATACATGAATGATTTAGCAGCATTGAATGTATATCAAAAACCTGGAAAATATGGTGTGAATTGGAATCAAATGAGTGACCGTCGTGTGCGCCATGTTCAGCCATCCACTGTTGCCGGAGGCAGTTTTTATCACGCTAGTAGCACCCGGACGACGATTACTCGATGTAGACCCGGTGCTGGTTGCCCCGGTGGTTCAGGAGTAGATATTAAACATAATTCCTATGATCGCTATTTGAATCGTATTAAGGGAAAAGGACCGGTGCGACGCGGTGTTATTCCGCCCGATTTTGGGAAACCTATTGTATTTAATCCGGCATTCCCCATTTATGGTGGAAAAACTACCAAGACAAGTATTGTTTCAGGTGGCGGATATCAAGGTAATTGTATTTGTGGTGATGAAAATGATGTTATTTACGATACATTGGCTGATCCGCAACGATTCCAATATTATTATGAATTTGATGTTGGCGCATATGTTTACGCCACGAATGCGGAAGGGTATTATGTTAAGGCGCTTGTTCTTGAAAGAATGGGTACGAATTATATTGTTCAATATGACGACGGCACCGTGGCTGAAAAAAATATAAGCGAATTATTGGTTTATTATCCTTGTAATAGTGAGACATGTTAGGTTAGGGGTGTATTTTCTCTCTTTGTATCTCTTTTATAAAACAGAAAAATGGAAAAATTGTGAAATAAAAAATAAAATAAACAAAATAAACAAAATTCATATTTTATAAAAATTAATTTATTATTTATATAATATAATGCCTGTTAAATTAAATATGGTTTTACATAACGGGTCTGTTCCGCGTGTTTCCTATTCTCAAATCATTTCTAAATCGGCTGCTGACGTGAAGCCTACAATGAATACTTCTTTAAAATCAAACATGATTCACCGTGTTCACACAGCTACTCCTGGATGTAGTGCGTGTGGAAAGAAATAAGATGGTTTAGGGATTAGGGATTACTTTGTCCTGTCCAGAGATTATTATATTTGTCTATATAAATGGGTTCTTGCTCTGTTCCTCCTGTTGGACGTGCTAATAATTTAAGTAGTTTTGGATATTTTGTCCCAGTGACAATCGGAAGATTAAATAATTGTAACAATACATTATGCTATACCTATAATCATAATTATATTTATCAACCGCATAGTGGTTATGGAAAGATTGGAACCACTGCTGCAGCATATTTAGCAAGTCGTAAACGATTGTAATTGTGATTTGTATAGAAAACAATAAAATAGTAAATCGTGTATTTTATTGTTATTTTGGTAAGATATTTGGTATTTGAAATTTTGGAATACGCGAATATAATGATTTCGCGGGTGAAACTATATTTTTACCGAATGATTGACTTACCGCATTAGCTTTTGCTTTTACAAAATTTGCGGCAAAAGTATTTAACAAATTCGGTAGACATTTTGCGATATTTCCTACCAAACCGGGTATTTCTGTATAACGTATTTTTGGGTTAAATGAGTCAAAATAGTTTGTGATTGCGTTACGAACACTTGGAGTATTTTTAATTTTTTCATATGTTATTTCTGTTATAACACATTTTATATCTTTTAAATTGTTTTGAAAGACAACTTTATTTTTGTTAATCAAATCTGATACTGCCAAACTTATACTTGGTATAGTTAATACATATAATATGAATGTTAATAAATTTATTTCATTTATTTTTTCAACATCATCTCCCGCTCCTACACTTTTATAAACTATCATGTCTTGTAATTTTTTAAATAAAATTTGTAATGAATCAACATTGTCTTTAAGAAATTCTGGCTCATCAAAACAACTATAAATGATGGTTAATAAAGTATCGAAAATATATGGATTATAATCAAATAATAACCATTGAAGTAAATCATTTATAAAATTTCTAAATTGTTCATTGGTTGAAAAATCAAAAGACACTGAAAAATTATCATTATTTATACTGATGCTCTTTATAAATTCTTTATTCTTCTCATAAATTTGTTTAAAATCTGGTCGATTTAATAATTCAAGTAAATATTCATATATTTTATCATAAGAAGTTATTCCCGGAGTTATTTGGGGGTTTCCACCTTTCATCATCCTTTTATTTCTCCTTGTTCTTGATTTTGTTCGGGTTGATTTTGTTCTAGTTGTTTTTTTTCTGTTTGTTTTTGATTTTCTTGTTTGTTTCATTATATATATAATAATATTTTTATTATAGATAATATGGGTAATATGGGTAATATGGGTAATATGGGTAATATGGGTAATATGGGTAATATGGGTAATATGGGTAATATGGGTAATATGGGTAATATGGGTAATATGGGTAATATGGGTAATATGGGT
>Ga0214923_10000483_pt1 | contig 60548 bp, 50 predicted proteins | sample LL1510_MetaG_FD_177993 | JGI IMG/M metagenome (GOLD analysis project Ga0214923, IMG submission 177993) | Freshwater microbial communities from Lake Lanier, Atlanta, Georgia, United States - LL-1510 | ecosystem: Environmental > Aquatic > Freshwater > Lake | place: USA: Georgia | collected...
ACTGACGATTCACCGCACCAAGCAACACATAAGACATGCCGCAGAGTATTACCGATGGAGCACTTCCGTGGCAGCGACTGGCCGTGGTGCACAAGCATCCGCGGGACGACCGGATCCAGTTTGAAGAAGAGAGCCACACCTATACCATTGATGGAGTCACCAAAGGCTGGGTCAGTTGTACGACATTCCTTCACTGCTTCTTCGGACACTTTGATGCCGATGTGGTCATTGCCAAGATGATGAATGGTCCGCGGTGGTTTGAAAGCAAGTACTACGGAATGACTGCCGATGAGATCAAGAAGAAGTGGTCAGACAAGGGCCAGCATGCATCCTTAGCAGGAACCCGGATGCACTTGGACATTGAACATTTCTACAATGCTCTGCCGGTCCACTGGACTACAGATGCCAAACCGGTGGATGTAGAGACTGGATGTCGCGCTATGGTAGAAGCCGATGCGTGGGAGGCGGCAGCAGGATCCGAATGGAACTACTTTCTGGAGTTTCAGCGGAAACACGGGTCGGGATTTATTCCGTTTCGGACAGAATGGCTGGTGTTCGACACGGAGCATCAGGTTGCGGGATCGATCGATATGGTCTACATGAAACCGGATGGAACCCTGGCCATTTATGATTGGAAACGGGTGGAGGAGCTCAAGACAGAGAACCAGTGGCAGTCGGGACTGGGGCCGTTGGATCACTTGCCGGATGCGAAATACTGGCAATATTCGATCCAGCTCAATGTATATCGGTGGATCCTCCAGCGGAACTACGGATATATTGTTTCGGAGCTGGCGTTGGTAGTTCTACATCCTGTCAATGCCACCTGGCGGGTCGCACGGCTGAACCTCATGGATGATGAGGTCGATGGCATGATGGAGGCGCGGAAGCGGGCGCTGGCTGTGAAGGGGAATGATGGATCTAATCCTCAGGTCGTGTTTGTGTAAGAACTATAGGCTTTCTTCTGCTGCGTCCTCTGCAACAGCACCGGCTCCTGCAGCAGCCTCAACAGTGTCCTCAGCAACAGTGTTCTCTGCAACAGTGTTATCCGCAACAGCAGGAATAGCAGGAATAGTAGGAATGGCAGCCGTAGATTCTGGAACCGTGTCTTCCGCCAACGGTGATACCGTATCCAACGCCGTTAAGAATTCCGGTGGAAGATCCCGTGCTGAAAACTGCGATATTTTGCCCTTGAACACCGTGAGTTGTCGTGGCCCCCACAGAATCGTGTAGCGCTTGATCGGAACCGGCTTCGTGGTTGCCGAAATCCAACGATCAATCACAATGCGTCCGTCTTTTCGCTCATGGGCAAACACAAAATCCGCACCACGCAGGCGGGCCAACACCCAGAAATCCTGGATACTCCATTGGAACGGTCGATCCTTTGCATCCGCTATGCCGTGGTTCGCCCGCCACTTCTGGAGAATCTCTTCCAACTCAGGAATCGACATATTCAGAGCCGACGCAAGCGATAATCGCCGACTCTGTTCGATATCATCCATGGGAGGATTGGCGATTTGTAGACCACGGGAGGTCCACGATGCAGGTAGTCCCTCTTCAACCGGCGCCGGCATCGCGGCCTCTTCAAAAATCAGCGCATCCTCCTCCTCCAGATCGGTGAGACGCAGAATCTCTTCCGGAAATGCAAGCGGAATACCACCCGTAAATCCCAGACGATCCAGAACCGCCGCGGCCGATTCCTTCAGAGGGACCGCCGTGTAGAGTTCATCACCGACCCGTTGGACTCCACGGGGAGCCTTAATCGCCGACACCGTTCCCGATAGAATCTGGCGGCTACTATCGGCGTACCGCAGAAGTTCGTCGCTGAGCCGTGCCGTAAAAATCCGAACCGGATTCGTCGTCGCAGCGTCCCGTACCGGCGTGTGGATCAAACACCGACCGTTGCTGAAGCTACAGGCACCGGCCGCTTCGCACCGGGATTCGTCATCTTGAATGGCAATACAATCTATACGAAGCACGGGCAGTTCTTTTTTGACATTCGTCTGCTCGACGGCGATCCACTGTGTCAGAATGGGTTCCAAGAGAATATCCATCCGTTTGCGGCGTTCGTAGAGTGGCAGTCCGTAGAGTCCCGCCAGACGGACAATGCCTTCTTTTGTAGTCTGACCGGATGGTCCGTTGAGCCACCGTCCGAATGATAAACGCAGATGCTGATACGCTTCTGTCATCTGTTCGTCAACACTGCCGGCTTCCGCCTTCGTGGCCGGAACAAACGCAGGAGCATCCGGATTTCGCAGAATAAGCGCATCTCGTTCCCAGGCGAATGCGCCCACTTGGTCCATAGGGAGTCCTCCAGGCGGAGACGGTCCCGCTGCCACCGGAATAAGGGTACCGACGGCTAGTTTGAGACCGATGACCTGGGTGGGATCATTCTGTTTCGAGACTGTCGCCACCGGCTTGAGCGCAGTCATGCCGGCTCCTGTGAGCTCCTCATAGACTGCCAGAGTGGCCTCCAGAGAGGCCGGTGCGAAACTGTCAACTTCGTAGATACGGGGGAGGGTTGTCGCCAGAAAGCCGTCGTCCAGACAGGGAACAAACACATAGGTCGGGATCGGATTTCCTGCTCCTGCTCCTGCTCCTGCACCAGCACCCGCCGCCGCACTCACTCCTTGACCAGACGGATAGAGAACACCGGCCAGTCGATTGCTGCGGTCGCGCACGATCTTCGTTGCCGTGAGTCCCAGTATCGGTATTCGCAACTGTGAAATCCGCGGCAACGGAGCCGTGTCGCGATCAGGTGTCCACACATGCGGAGGTGGAGCTGGGCGACCGCAACCGCGCGACGCACTCCGCCATTCCCGCAGCCAGTTCTCCAGAGATGTCCGCATCGCCTTCGGCAGAACCAACAGATCACGGCTGCGTTCTCCGAACTGACGAACGGCCTGCTTTGTTCCATTGAATAAGACCAGCGGAGTCCACCGTTCGTCGCGCGGTTCGTGCCACAGAAACGCCACCGGTACATCGGCATACGGACCCGCCATGGGAATACCGAATGTGGGACACACCACCCGCACCGTGCTGTCGGTATTCGGTTCCAGGATCACCAACAATAGACCCCGCGGAACCAGAACACCTGGAGCCGCCAACAGATGTTCCAGATGGCGCAGCTGCTTGGGTTGTTTCTGATCCGCCAGATACGCCAGAAACGCGGTCCACGCCTTGTATAGACGAATAACATGGGGGCGATTCGGTCCCAGTTCGTAGCCGTTGGAGGCGGCCCAGCCCACTAATGATCCTTCTATATCGGTATCCGTCGTCGTGGCCCGGGCGGCGAACTCGTGCATGAGTGTTCCGTAGTTGGCGGATTCGAAGGCGCGCACGAATGTCTTCATACTGACTCCCGCGGTGGTCGTGTCGTCGCGCTGCGGAGACAGAAAATCCTTCAGCACCTGTTCGGCTGATGCGCGGTTGATCAGAGGCGCCAGTGCAGAAAACAGATTCATACCTTTCGTGAGCGGACTCTGTTGTACGCCCACACGGACAAAGATCGTGGCCTTGTCTGCGAACACGGGTTTGATGCCCTGTTTGACGATCGCGTGGGTGGAGTTCTGTCCAAAGAAGGTGTCTAATACGGGCGGAACCAGGCCGATCTTGCCGGCGTCCAACAGTTTATCGGATCCCAACACATACTGTGTGGATATGGTGTCCAGGATATGGATGATATCAGGACCGGTGGCTACCGCACCAGGGAGAACCAGTGCTAAATCGGCGGGCGGTTCGGCTGGCTCATCGTCGACTTCTCCTGCTCCTGCAGCTGCTCCAGCCTCTTCGTCTTCATCGCCGCCCAGCTCTCGGCCATATTCCAGACGATTATAGAACCGCGCTTCCAGATATTTATTGAGAAGGCGCGGAGTGGTGTCGCAGCACGGCAACGGAAATCCTTCGGGATGCTTGTTGGAGCGTGTAATAGTTCCGATAAAGCTGTGGATCTTTCCCGTGGCCTCCTTGGGCAGACGCACGATCACACTCTGTCCTGGTTCGGGAGCCTCCAGATTGTCGATCGTGGAGCCGCCACAGAATGGACACGTGTTCTTCGGTTTGGTGAATCCGCGGCCTTCGGTACTCTCAAACTCGGAGCGGATCAGAGGCAGGTTGTCGCGCTCACACCAGAGTTCCGAACACATCAAGTAGCGGAATTCACCGGGATTTGTCTTGGATTCGTAGCCGTAGACGGTCCACATCGGTTTTCCGGGATTTTCGGGGTCGGTCAGCCAGTATTCGTCGGGGCGTTTACGGAAGATCTTATCAGCGGGAAGAGGTGGCAGATCGGACGGTTTGCGGGGAGGGAGATCCACGAACCGCACGGTTTCGGAATAGCAGCGTTTGATGCGGGCGTATTCTGTAAGAGAGACCACATTCGGCTGGCGATTGTCGCGACGCTGACAGGATTTACTGTAGCCTTTCGTTTTACCGCCGACTTTGGTCGAGTAGCCGAATAGACGCATATCGGCTTTCTTGAGACGCGCCATGTAGTAATCGGGTGGCATCTTGAGGGGAGGTTCACCGGCGCGCCAGCGGGTTCCGCGGCATTCTTCTTCGACTTCGGCCATTGCGGCGTTGAGATTTGGAACTGCTGCTGGTGCTGCTGGTGCGGCGACTGGTGCTACGGTTGGTGCTGGTGGTGCTGGTGCTGCTGCTGCCACTGCTCCACTCTCGGATTCATTGACAACCAGCTGAGGAGCTTCATCCTCACCAGGCTCATCACCGCCAAATCCCAGATCACCCAACAGAGCCGCCATATCTGGATCCAGTTCGCCGATGTTGCCATTTGCGCCTACATTCACGCCTGCTCCTGCACTGGCCTCGACGACAGATTCCGCCAATACTGCGTCGGCCACCGCCACTGCGGCTCCCACAGCCTCCACCGCCGCCGACGGTTTCTTGAGTTTCAGATCGCCACTGGATGCTCCCAGAATAACTCCCACTACCGACAGAATCCGCTGTAAATCATCTGCCGAATCGACATCCTGTACTTCCAGAGTATAGTCCGGATGCGTACCGCCGATGGTCAAGAGAGCACCAGTACTGTGCTTCGGCACCGCGGCACTGCCTCCGATTGCTCCTGCCGCCGGTGCCACGGCTTCGGCGCGTCGTTCCATCCAGCTTGTGATCGTCGCCAGCGCGGTATCGGGACTCACACCGAACTGCCGGGCAAAGTCGTTCGTGAGCTGTGCGAGACCCGCCGCGCCCTCTTCCAGAATCTGGGTACCCGCAACATCGGCGGCCAACACCGTCTGAGTTATCCATGCGAACTGGGCCGTTTCGGATTCGTAGTTGCTGACGGCGCGCCATCGGAATGTTCCCAATGTTCCTGGCTTCACCACGGTGCCGGCTTCAAAGAACGGAGTCAGAGCAGCAATGCGCTCTTGGAGGCGCGACGGTGTGAGTGGCGATGACCGCTGGGGAGTCGGATGTGTCCAACGATATGTGGCGTGGATATCACGGAGGATCGGATTCACACCGGCAGGAAATCCGACTGAGGCTAAGGTGTTTCGGAGGATGCGTTCGGCCTCGATGGCGACAGTCGAAGACCATATCTGGCCTTTCTGTGCCACTTCCAGAGAAATATCGGTAGAGCCGTCGCTGAACATGAGCAGAGTAAAGGCGGATCCGATTCCATCGGCGGAGAGTGGGATCCGTCCCAGAATCACGGCGGATTTCGTTGTAGGAACGGGGCCCGACAGCCAACCGGCAACAGTCTGGCGATCGGCGACAACCGGCGATCCGTCGGCTTTCAGAGCCATCTTCAGAATCGGTGCGCCCTGACCTGCCAACGGATAGTAGCGCAAAAATGGTAGCGCTTCGGAGGTGCGCATGGCATAGAATGTCTCCTCCAGCGATTCGGGTTTTTCGGAGGGTGTTGGCATCGTCCAGCGCACACGAACCAGCGACTGCATCTTGAACGGCCGCGTACCCGCCAAACGAAGATTATCTTGGGCGATGCCGATGCGACCCAGCCGATCCTCGGTATAAGGAAGGGCGGCGGCATACGAATTCCGTAGTGCGGGACTGAGCGTCGGTATTGTGGCTTCGGCGATTTGGGTGGGCTGGGTGAGCCACGGAAAATATACCTGGTAAAATCCGATAAACTCCCGTGCGGAAATATCGTCGGATTCGGGCTGGAGCGCGGCCAGACACACGGCGCGGATCGGTGGGATTTCACTGCTACTGCTGCTACTGCCACCTCGGCGATTCGCCTGAATTTCGGGAGCCATGGCGGCTTCCAGAGTTAGACTACCGACCATTGTTGCTCCAACGGGTTTGCGATTGCCGGCACTATCCACGACGGCATCGAACGGGGTTCTCTCTGTAACGGGATCTGGCAGCTCCAGCGAAAAGGGCCAGTAGAATTCCAGTGGACGGTTCTGCACGGACAGATAGACATTCTCTGGTGCCCACCGGGGATCTCCATTCGTGTACATCCAGATTTGGCGTTTAAGATCATTGACACTGGTGAATGGATAGATGTTGGGCAGTGTGATGGTTGTGGATCCGGCAGCAGAAGCAGCACCAGCACCAGCAGTAGAACCAATACCTACAAGCTCCACGGTGAGCATACGCCATGGACCTTGTAGATTTTCCAGAATAGGAATCGTGGTTATGCTCATTAGCCCTCTAACCACCGATGCCAATTTTGTCATGTCTGCCGACCTCAAGTGTCCTTCGCAGGATCATATGTCGGCGAATCAGTAATATGCATGCCACAGTACTCAACCGGATGTGCTGCGAAATCCGTATACTGGTAGATCTGCATAGCCTCCGCCTGTTTCAACAGCCATCCAAAGTTGTTCCAAAATGTCGGTGTGTGGCCAACATCACTGGTGCCAATATGGCTCATTTCGTGGAGCGCCACGAAGGTGATGATATTCTCATCCACCAGTTCCTCCTTCGTGTTGCGTTGACGAATACACATGAAGACCTTCTCTCCCTTATTCACCGAATAGGAGGTGTAGGCGGCATCGGGCGCGGATTCACTGAACCGTGAGGCAACACAGTCAAAGTTTGTAAGAATCTGTTTGACGAAGGGCTTCTCAGGATGTGCCGCCTTGAGTTCGCGCATCAGACGCAGGAGCTTTCCGCGGCAACGGGCCAGACGATCGGCAGCGTCCTGTTTGTCCGGTAGAGCGCGGACCAGATAGCGTTCTCCATCGACGGACGATTGGACCGCCGCCATATCGTAGGATGTCTGTTTGTACGCCATGGCGGCCAGACCCGCACCCAATACGCCGATCACCAGAGCGTAAGGTCCTGCTGAAGAGTTCATTCCCCCTGATTCGTACACGTATTTTCGGTGGTGGCAATGGTGACAAATCCAAACATCGATTTCGGATTATATAGATACCTGACGAAGATAATAATATGATTTCAATTCCACTCCGTACGATAATCGGTATATCGTTCACGATGATTCCGTACGGAATCCAGATCGATGAAGATATGATACTCAGACAGCAGAAACTGAGAGAATAAATATTTGTGCTTTTCTTGGTATATAATAAATACATGAAAATGAAGCGGGCTATGACAGAAAACAATACGGCGGTGTACGGTAATATGATGGTGTCGTACATCCTTACTTAGGGAATACTTAGTCGATGGTGGTATAAAAGTTGACGCATTCTGTCGCGCTGGGGGCCGCCATGTATTCATGCTGTACCGTATTCTATCGCAGATTCTGTATCTCAATTCTAGATATGAAAAACCTCTTTTAGGGCGATGGGGATATCATTGGGAGAAATACAAAGATATCCAAAAATACTACGAATGAGAACAATCAGAGCCAACTGTTAAGAAATTATACATTACTATTTATTTATTTTAATAAATGTAATAGAGCGCCATAACCATGGCCAAGTTTATAGAATAAGTGTGGTCTATCTTTAAAAATATAGGTCAAGATGACCTGATCCGTATAGATATTTTCCTTGCTCATGTGGGTTTCAAGATATGTTTTATAGAGTTCTGCAAACTTATCTATAAAAGAACGATGTAGCATATATGTTGTTCCCGAAATATAATGGTAATAGTTGGTTGGTGATGCACATTGTACTTGAAAATAAGGCTCGTTGGAAGAAGTAAAAATAAATTTATCGGTAGGAAGCGATGTCAGAAGCGTGGGATTAGGAAATGGAGTTGGTGGAGGCTGTTCGTTGCGATACGTGCAGACACCAGCGTCTATCCACGAAAAATACTGACTCTGAAAGGGATTGAGTGAGGCTGCTTTTTGTAATAAAAACAGCTTTTCATTCCAAATAACATTGAGTTCAGTGGAAGGACAATGACGAGGATCGGTAATTATTCTGTCACGAAATTGATAACAGTACATATGTTCAATGTTCAATTCTACATAATGTGTCGGGAGTCCTTGGCGAAACTGTTTCGCAATCGCAATTGTTTCTGCCGTACCAAAAAACACATACGGTGTATTTATGGCAAGGGTAGTCTTAAACCAATCCATAAATTTATTCCCATGTTTATTAGTAATTATCCAGTATCCTGAAACAGCCGTATGCGGATACTGCATATTTAGTCGTACTATATTATAATAATGATTTATGCAGGTGGAGACACGTGAGTCAGATGAGTCGCGAAACTCTAGTGTATCATGAGTGTGATTACTCCAGAGCACGGCGCTGCAGATCAGGCTGGATTGTCGGTATGTTCCACGGCCCAGGCGGCATCTGGGGATTCGGCGGCTCGGCACGGAGCTGGAGATTGGCGTTGCGCAGGCTCTGGCCCACCGTGTTGACACCGATCAGAGCGCCCGCCGACAGGAAGTTCTTGCCCTGGATATCGCCAGAGCCGGCAGGGTTCGCCTGCGCCCACTGGGAGTTCTGGTCCTTGGGCAGCAGCTCATCGGGCGTCATAGACTCACGCGGATAGCAGCCCTGGGGCTTGGCCGCCGCGGGCATCGGCACGGCACCCAGAGAGTCCTCACCGCTGTAGCGGGCGTAGTCGCCCATCTGCGCGGCCGACGGATTCGGCACCGCGGCACCACCCATGCGATCCGCCGCACGGCCGGCCTCACCCTGACCCGACAGAGGAGAACCATTCGCGTCGCGACCATTCGTCATGGAGCGACCGGAACCAGAGGCAGAGGCGGCAGAGGAGGCAGAGGCATGAGCATACGGAGACTCAAATCCCTCGGCGCCGGACATCATAGCACGGAGTTTAGGAGCATAGGCGTATACACCCAGGACAACGACGGCCAGCACAACCAGACCAACAATGAGGTTCTGATCAAACATTTCTGCTGTGGCGGTTGAAAATTCTTTCGTACTCTTCTATTCTGCGGCAGACGCGCCATCGGATTCGTCGTCCGTGAGATCGTATTCGCTAAAATGAGATTCGGCATCGTCCAACTCACCGAACTGTGCGTAGAAACGATCTTCCTCTTTACGTGCCACACGATCGGCAATCTGGGCCTTCAGCCGGGCTTCGCGGACGCGCTCCTTGGAAAGGAACTTGCGGGCCTCCCACTCGCGAGACCGGATATGTGTCGGGGTGGCAGAGGCCACCGCGGAGGCCGGAGCAATATCATCCAGATGGATTTCACGGACATCTCCGTCTACCGTTTGGCCGTCGGCATCGTCTTCGTAGTCGGTGTCTGCTGCCACTCCTCCTGTTGTTGCCACTCCTCCTGGTGCTGCTCCCACTCCTGCTACTGCTACCTCTCCATCCTCCTCATCGGGACCGAACAGAGAGATCTTGTCGCTGTCATCGGCATCCGGGATAATATCTGTCAGATCCCAAATAGGCGCGATGCTCTGGGTCGACATAGACAGACCTATCAGCTTCAACGACGCGGATCCGCTGGCCGCTTCGGTAGGCACTGACCGTACGGATATATACAGACCACCGGTCATGCTCTGACCCGCCCAGGGAGTAAACAGAGTGTCCAGGTTATCACGCCGGGGTGGCCGGGAAAACCATGCCGGCTTGTTCAACAGCTGCCCCAACAGTTCGGCGCGTACACGATCAGCCCAGGCAACCCAATCCGCTGTCGGAGTCCAGACGCCGTTCTCCCACCGCAGCGTCGGTGCTAGACGCGTCGGTTCCAGTCGCAACAAATAGGTTCCATCGGGTTGCTTCTTGGGACCACACAATGACATGGTCGGTCTATTGCTGGGGGCGCGTCAAATAGTTCATGTGTTTTTCCGCTTGGTGCTGCAGCAGGCAGAGGATGACACAACTCACCGCGGTTCCCGTAGCCGACAGCAAGGCCCGCAATGCGCTACACGATCTGGCCGCCGAACTCGCTGATAGCTACGCAACGGCACTGGAAAAACGCCCCACGGCTCAGCTGGCACTCCAGAAACTCATCAATCCCGTTGTCATGCACATTCTGAATACGATCTTTCCGTGGGTGGTCGGAGTGGCGGTACTCTTTCTGATTCTGCTGATCTGTACAGTCGTCACTTGCTTCATCGTGTTGCGATCGGCGGCGGGACCGATGGTTGCGTACGGTCCGCTGGTTGCGTATGGGCCCGCACAGTAGAGATGACCACGGAGTCCAAAGAGGAAACCAAACAGAAGCTCATCGGTGCTATCCGTAGTTATGTCCACATGGATAATCTGGTAGAGAGTCTCAATAAACAGGCTTCCAATGCCCGGACAGTCCGCGCCAAACACGAAGCAGAGGCCATCGGATACATGAAGCGGTTGGGACTGGGTGGATCCATGATTCAGGTGTCGGGAGCAGCACTCCAACTCAAACATCAACGGGTTCCGTCGTCGCTGACCTGGGGATATCTGACGGAACAGGCGACGGCATGGTGCGCGTCGTCGGGAATTCCGGTCACGAAGGCCAAAGATCTCGTGAAATGGCTACAGGATCACCGTGAAATCAAAGAGACTGAAGTCCTACACAAGACATCGGGAACGATTACGGCTGGGCCTAAAACCGCAGGACCCAAGTAAAGTAATGAAGTGGGTTCGGACATATCAGTCGTTGTTCTATCCGAACAATTACGGAGAGAGAGCCTCTACGGATGTGCTCTCTCTGGTCCGTCTTTTGCGGTCCTGGGTACAACAGAAGGGTGCGGATCTGGCAGTATCGGATGAGGTGTTGGCGCGACAGATCCTGAAATACATCGCCATGCGACGGCACTGGACGCGTGATCAGATACAGGGTCCGCATATGCCCCATATCGTGCCTCCGGTAGAGTGGAATCGCGATACGGAACAGGTCTGGGAAGAGTGGATTTGGCATACTTTTGATTGGGGAGCGTGGCAGCGGCGGATTCTGGGAGTGATATTTCAGTCGGGTGTGCGTCTGTGGGAGGCGGACTGCGACGGCTGGCGTAATGAGATCTATGATTTCTTGCCGGCCTGGATCCGTCGCGACATGGAGTGTTTCCGCCGGATTGATCCGCGACCGTTGCCTGATGTCGATCCCGCGGTTGATGAGAAGGATCCGCGATCGGCGAAGATTGATCCGTATCTGTTGGATCACGGAGGACGCAAGGGACGGCGGTTGCGCGGTGGTCATACGGCGGGAATCATACCGGAAGAGGCGTGATGGTTTACGTGCGCGACCATTGATTTCCGCTCCACGGCGATACGGCGATGCTCTCCAACTCCGCCTTGAACTTATTGACATCGCGATCAAAGGCCGTCGCCGATCGCTCTTCATGCTGGAGACGCTTATCCAGAGCCGATTCGGCCGGGCGTTTGCCGTAACAGTTTACACCGAACCGCTGGTCGGCATTCGGGAAATAGCCGCCGTTCATACCTGGGAGTCCGCACGCCATGTGTTCAGACTCTGGGCCCTGCTGTAGCTTATCGTAGGATTCTTTCTGTGTCGGATAGACGGCCATCTGTCCCTTGACCCAACCGTAGTTGCACCAGTCCGCGCCGGCTTCGTAGGCGGACTTGACCTGATCATAGGTGGCCAGCTCTGCACCGAAGGCACGGCACAGAGGTTCCGCATCGGCAAACGAATACGCGTTGCGGCTAACATTGAAGACCTCCTTGCCCGCGCCGCCGCCCAGTGCCGTTTCTACATCGTTCTCCAGGCGTTTTGCGACACCGCTGAGTGCCTTGCCGATATTGGCTCCTGTGGCACCGCTGGCTCCTCCCTCTGTTCCTTCTGGTGCCGGCGGGGTCAGCGTAGCCGTGGGGCCACCGGGAACCTGAACACGCACGGTCTCTCCTTTGGCTTGGCTGCTATAGAGATTCTGCCAGGCGATCTGAAACCAGTAGCCAATCGTCTGATAGTAGACGGCAAACACAACGACGATAACCACGATGACCAAAAATAGACCCGTGTAGCCAGACCACAGAGAAACGAAAGAGCCAGACAAACCACTGTTGGAGACCGAAACATTGGTTGTAGCGTTCATCCTCTACGGAGTTGCGCTATTTTTCGGTTCAGGAGGGAGTTTATATCCGCTCCAGACAGAGGATATACGTGTTGGGAGATGCATCGCCGCCGATGGGCTTTCCTTGTGGCATTGCTACAGGAGTTGCGATCGGAACAGGAGCGGCATCAGGAGTAGCAACAGTAGCAGCAGTCGCAATAGGAACAACAGCATCCGCAGCAGTAGCACCAATGTGCGCAACATTCCAATCGTCAAACAAGAACCATCCCTCAGGATTCCGTCCCCGCATCACATAGTGTCCGCCTCCCATGGATCCCAAATGATCCACGACGCTGGCCACACGGTATTTCGTCGTCGACAACGGCTGTAGAGACCGCCACGCACGCCATTCCGACAAGTCGATATTTTCCGCATCATACTGAACCCGCGCGACGATCTTTTTGCCGGAGTTCGTAAAGCGTTTGATGCTCAGGATGAGCGTCGGCGGAAAGCGGGAAATCGCGTGATACATCTTGGCGGATCCCTTGTTCTTACAGCCGTCGCACGCATAGTCGTCGATCGTGTCGGTCTCCATTGCGGCGGCCAGACACTCTTTCAGTGACGGAATCGGAGCACCTGGCTGTTCGGCACCTGGAATGGGTACCTTCAATACACTCCAGGGTTCGTAGCGTGTGGAACTGCTACCGCATCGGTCGCAGACTACCCGTGTCTGTGTCTGTCCGTAGAAGTCCTGGATCAGCTGCGAATATTCCTTCTGGAAATAAGTCGCCCAGCTTTCCAAGCTTTTCAACATGTCGACCTGGTCTGTGCGTCTGGGTTTGCCGCTAATGTCCATGCGAACCATACGGGCCAGATGGGTATGGAGTCCATCTAATAGAATCTGGATGGCCTCGGCGGCGTCGGCCTGGGCGCCTGGACGAATATCCTCATTGATTTCGTGGGCGAAGGTGATGAACGCACGGGTGAATCCGACGGGCATGAGAGGCTTGGTGCCTGGCTCCTGAAGTTGGCGAACGAGATCCGCCGTCGCGACGACCAACTGTTCGCCCTTGCGATCGGGATGACGATTGCTTTCCCATGCGGTTGTTCCGAAGTAGTTACGGAAGGCCGTGGTGTGGGCCAGAGCTTGGATAGCGGAGTTCAGATAACAAGAGTTGCCGAGATTTGCAAGACCATGACGACTCATGGCAGGCTGTATTCCTGTAGAGGGCGACGGGTCGGCAGGCACGCGGTCACCTTTTGCTGATTTTTGATAAAAGGTGATAGGATATGTACAGGAGGGAGTAGCTGGCAGCTTTACTTAACCCGTGATACCTATTATGAATAGATAGAACAATTCCAATAGGGAAGATTGTGTGGGCTTATGATTGGGCATATTAGTAATAGTATGAGCTGTACTTTCAAAATGTCCGTTAGTCTTTAGCCGTTGTTTCACTTAGATGCCGCTGTAAAGAACGAAGTAATTGTCTTTTGTCCCTTGGCCTTACGATCGGCTTCCCGCAACATTGCTCCAAACAGCAGCTCCTCCGCCACTCGCTCCGCCGCCGTCACGGGGTCCTTGGATGCTGCCGCCAGCATGTGCCGACGGAACCCTGGCAGTTTATCCACAACAAGTCCGAACACCTGGGCCACCGGCTTGGCAATCTGGTTCGTGATGTAGAACACATAATCCGGTTGCAGACCCTTCTCACGGATATAGGTCGGTGTCTCAATCCGCTCTCCCTGGCTGGTCGGCGTCGGCGCGTGGAGCGGCGGGCGCACATACACAAACGGAATGCGGTCATTGGAGGACGGCTTGTTGCCTGGGTCGCGCTTACCCATGCGGTCTGCCAACACCTTGTGCGCCGGCGGGGTCGGTGTTCGGTACTCCGCACGCAGCGACTTGGTAATCGTCAGCCGTTTCATCGGATACTTACCCGCCAACAGATCACGGGTCGCCTGCTGGACGAATGTGAACGCGCCCTGGATATCCCGCTTCGCCAGAATCGCCTCAATCGCTCCACCGTAGACCGTCTTCACAATCGGCGCATTGTCCCGTCGCTTCATGACGATACCCATGGACTTGCGATGGTAGTCGCCGTCTTCGAGACCGCCCTCTGTCATGTCGCCGACATAGCGCTTCTTGCTCAGAAGACAGAAACAGCGGAACATCTTGTCAAACTCAAAGTCGTGCGGCGGCTTGAGTGCTCCGCTAATCCGATGACCCGCCTCCTCTGCCAGCTCTTTTGCTGCGGCCTGTGCGGCTTTTCCTGTGAGACGCGCACCAGTCACGGGATCCCGCGGCCGAAACGCGATGAACACCGAATCCGTGTCGCCATACACGCAGATGGCAGAGCAACGGGGATCACCCGCGGTGGGACCGTAGGCCTGTTCAATGCACGCCTTGCTGAAGAGCAGCTGTTGCCGTCCGTGACCCGTGGTCGAGGCAGCCAGACATTTGCGACGGATCTTACTCGTATTGGAACCTAGTTGTCCATACAGTGAGTTCGCCGTCAGCTTGTAGGCCAGCTGTTGGGCATCCAGTAGCGCCTTGCGGAAATCGTCGGTTTCCTTTTCGGCGAGCTTGCGGGTGGCTTTACGGGCGGAAAGCAGCTTCTGGAGAATCTTCGGCAGCGTGGATTTCTTCGTCGGATCACGATGCTGTGCGAACCGACAGACCCGCCGACCCTGTGGTGTCAGTCGCGGATGCTTCTTGTGGCTCTCTGCAGGATCGGGCTTGAGGATATCGTAGTCCACCTCCAGATAATCCCAGTCCGGTAGATTGTCGTACCGATCGGAGCCCTCCTTGACCGCGACCAGCTCTCCGTCCATCGTATAGTCTTTGACCCAGACAACGGAATCGTGACTGAGGTTCTCCGAGATGATGGACGATGGATACAGCGATGAGAAGTCCAACGCGGCGACAGGATCATCATCCAGATAGATGCCCGTCAGTGGATCCAGCACGATGGCGCCTTCGTAGCCTTCGTTGTCGTCGGCATTGATGAGAATCTCGGGTTGGGGAGCGTCGGGTGCTTCTACACCAGCCGCGCCTTCGGTAGTTTCCTGTCGCCGAGGCGGAGCCTGCAACACAGGGATGAGCTGTCCCTCTTTGCGGCATTCGTAGAAGACCAGCGATTCGGACTTGATGCCCTGGCCGCGGGTGAAGATGAACTCCACGGGTACCCAACAGACATTGGCCATGGCAATGGAATTGTTGAGGACCTCCAGTTTTTGGAACAGCTCCATAACGAGATCACAGTCTTGAATACAGTAGCGGGCGACCTTGGCGCGTCCCAACGGACCTTCGGCGTGTAGACGAAAGATATCCTGGGGAGAGACATCGTCCTTGGCCTGCGACCACCGTACGGGCGGTGATCCATGCTCTTTGAGTGCCGCTCCGCCGTCGGTCATGCGAACATGGAGGGCCTTGGGCTCAACCGCGACGATCTCCAGCTTATCGCCGATGTGGTCGTTCTCTGTGTCCAGAAGAACGATGTAGCGACCGACCGTGGTTCCCTTGGTGGATTTCGTCTTGATGATCCAGGTGTCTGGACTGGGGGTTGCTGTCGCTGTCGCAGGTACCACCGCTCCCTGGACGCCGCCGCTCATGAAGGTTGCGGTCACGTTATCCAGACTGTAGCTGTCCAGCACTGCATTGCGTCTGACATAGGCCAACAGATCGATGTGTAGTCGACCATCTCCCGTGATGACATAGAAGGTGTTGTCGCCCATGGCGGAGCTGCTGAGGAACTTTTCCTGGAGCCGCAGCTTCTTGTTCGTGACGCGACTGAAGGCCGTCAGTGCCGATAGACAACGGTTGTAGTCGGCCCGATCCCAGACATATTTTTCGTCAAAGCCGAAGATGTTGTATCCCATCATGATGTCGGGATCCAGCTCCTTGATGAGCCGACACCACTTTCGAATGAGTTCGGCTTCGTTGGCACATGGAATCGTGTTCGTGGGTGCTCCCTGGTCGGGCAGCCGCGCGACAGATCCCAATACGAAGATATCCTTTCGTTGGGCCTTGCCGTTGGTGTAGAGCACACAGCCGATCTGTATGATCGGATCGCCTTCGGGGTTTGGAAAACCGGCGGTCTTGAAGGCCCGTTCGACCGTATCGACGGCATCGTCGGAATCGCTGCTGCTGCTGCCACTGCTGCTACTGCTGCAAGGCGGCCACTCAGACTCAATCGCCTTCATTCCCTTCTGTAGGTCTTGCTGTGCCTGCTGTGTCTGCGGAAGGAAGATACGACTCAGCGGATCGGCCTTGACCGGTGTCGATGGCAGAAGTGCCGTCGTGATGGCCTCCGCAACTACAGACCACTCCGCCCGATGGAGTCCCGCGGCCACGATCTCCCGCGCTGTCTTTCTCCAGGTCTTGGCGGCCATCGGAAAGTCGCCGTGACTGCTGGTACACTCAATATCCCATGACATGATCTTGAGAGGCGCTGCGGTGAGCTGGCGGGCATCATCGGCCGGACCGACCTGCTTCCAGTCAGCGGTGGCACGAATCCGGGTCGTTGACGGAGCTTCGTCGTCATCTTCCCACTGGTCGGCGGTCACGGTGACCCATCCCGCAGGCTTGAGTTCACGCAGATGAAAGAAGCGGAGCATCGGATCAATGTTGGACTCATAGACACGGAGCACCTCGCCGGTGAGAGCATAGGGTTTCGGCAGTGCCGTGTCGGGATCCTGAACAATATCACGGAGCTTCGTCCAGAGTGCCTTGGATGCGGCCTCAATCCGCATGAAGGGAAACTCCTGATTGTTGGTAAAGTCCCAGAAGGTCCTATGGTTCTCTCCGTCATGATGGAGGTGGGCGTCGGATTTTTCGGGTTCACTCAGATGGGAAAGTAACCAATCTCTGTATTTGCTGCGATCCTTGGGCGACCAAGTGGTCGGAATCTCCACATAGAAGAATGGACGAAATCCGGTAACATCCAGACTCACTGACTGTCCGTCGGGATCACAACCGAAGAGTGTAATCACGAAGGCTTGTTTCTCATCGCGCGTCGTAGAACCGAGGACCTGAAAGGTAAGAGCCATCCTGAGGAGAGCTGGGGGGTTCTTGAGGGTTGTCACCTTTTAACGCCGCCTCCGAGTTCTTCGGATGGAGCGACGGTGTCTCTTGTGCGGATCTCCCAGACCACTGGAACGGCTCATCGCATACGCGCCCAGTAGAACGGCAGCAGGAGCCGCCTTTACGGCCGTCGAAACGAACGCGGCCCACGGACTGCCTCCAGACTGCATAACGGAACTAACGGGTGTGGCGGGTAGCGGCTCCAGCTCATTGGTGATGGTTCCGGGAATCACGGGAGAGATTTTCTGTAGAGGCAGAGTCTCGGATCTGGAGGCAGTAGAAGCAGTAGAGGCAGTCGAAGGCGTAAACATGGGGGAGTTCGCCGTCAGAGTCTTACTGTTTTCTTTCGATGTCGCAACAGCAGCTACAGACTCGGGTACGCCCATCCGAACCGCGTTCGTCATCACCGACATACTCCGGGGCGCCGACGCCTCCGAAATCTTTCCCTCTTTATCCACAAACAGCACTGTCGGAACTGCCTGAACCGGTTTCTCTTGAGACATCGGCAACTTGTCGTAGGTGGAAGCCTCCATGCTGATGAGATTAGCACGCCGACTCTTCTGCTGCTCCAGCTTCTTCCACAGAGGCATGTATGTGTGGCAATGCGGACAAGAAGTACTGTATACGAAGACCAGTGTCATCGGTCCGCGACGGATGAGACCCTGCATAGTGCGCTGTGCTTCGGCCGTGGAGCTACGGAGTCGCAGAACACGGCCGGTCGCTTTCCGTGTTCTCGTTGCTTTCCTGGTACTCATCTCTACTCTATACCGGTGAAAAGATAGTATATCATCAGAGGTATGTCCAACGGACCGCTAATGGTATTCGTTGCTCTGTCTGTTATCGTTATCCTGGGGATAGCGATTTGGCTCTTTGGAAGAATGTCCCAATGTCCGTATGAGTTGGAGCGATTTCCCGATGGATCTCTCATCCTCAAGCCTGGCGGTCAACGGTTCGCCGATATGAATGAGTTCCAGCAGTGGTGGGGAGCGACGGGACATGTGAGCCGCTGTCCGTTACCCCGTCTGACCGGTGCCACGAAGGAGAAACCGGTGCTTGAGAGCCGTGGTGGACATCATTCGGATATGGAAGAACTGTGGCCCAACACGCCGATCTATAAGGTGGACGACTATGAGTTTTCCCGTGTCTTTGGATATGAGCGTGGAGGACACATGGTGGTGCCGCGACAGAACTACAATCTCCTGATGGAGGGCCGACAGTTCGATTGGGCGGATCTGCCTCTGTCGGCGGATGGCAAGAAAAAGAAATACAAGGGTCTCACGGAGGGATTTTCGGCGGCGGGAGATCTGGTGAGGGAGGCGACTGCGATGTATGGCTCGCCTGGATCGTATGGTTCTCACGGAATGCACGGACATCACGGACATCACGGACATCACGACCCTCGCGATCGTGAAGAGAAGGCCGTGGCCGCCATGGTGCGCAAAGCCTACGCGGATGACCCTGATTGGGAACCTGTTCTCACAAAGACAGGACCGAATAACTGGGAGGTCAATGAGCTGCGTCCTCGTTCCCGGCAGGCGACACCTACAGAGCCACCTGCATCTGAGAGAATCGTCGATACTGAGAATGACAAAGTAGATATCGGATTTCGCTACGAAGAGGACAATGTCGTCGGTGCGGCGATCGATCCGCCCTTCAATGGATTAGAACAGGCACGGAAAGAAGGTCAGCTTCCGTGGACCGTCGATAAAGATCCCTTTTATGGACCGGTTCCTGGGATGGAACGCATGATGGGTCCGACTCTGGATCACAAAAACTGGTACTAGAATTCGGAATCCGCCGACAGCTCCATCCATTCCAGCTCTTGAATGTTTGTACTTCCATTCTGCATACGCCCGATCCAGAGCCCACAGTGACCGGATTCCGAAGTGAATGTGTTTTTTATCCAACAGTCAGGATACGCCTCCAGAATAGCCTGCAAGTAGTTGGTGATGGGAGCATTACGCAGATCATAAGTGAACTGGAACATTGTCGCTTCATGGTTCAGAATCGTGATTTGTTGCGGTCCGAAAAACTGATTCGCGATTCCCATCAGCACATTATTGGACGTATCCAGAACGACTCCTGTCGCCACCAACAACTCGATAATCGCTTCTGGGCCGCGGATTGTCATTGTGTTGGTTCCGTATAGAGTCATCATACTCCATTGGAGAGATTACGGGTTTAGGTTGTTGCTGTCCCGTAGATCCTCCTCCATTGCTTTGCGAACACGGGGCGACGGCTTCATTATCTGTGCTGACCAGCGCGCCCAGGCCTCTGCCGATACTGTGGGAAAGTCGCTCTTGTATACATCAGGAAAGACTAAACTCTGTAGTTTCATTCGTAGCGAATATAGCTCATTTTCCAGAGACCTGATCTGTGTCTGGAGAATGTAGGAATCCTGATCTCGATCCATTTATTTGTGGGCCTGTTTTCGTGTCTTTCTTTTACCGCTTGGCGCAGACGCACAGTCTTTCGATCGGCCGATCACAGCACAGGCAGGCCAGTCCCACTGGCAGGCGCCGGAATGACCTGTTATTTTGGAATCGGGCCAGTCGCCCTGGCCGAGATCATCAGGGTCGGCATGAACAATGAGGGTGCGTCCCAGGAGTTCAGCGACACGAAGATCCGCCAGTCGGTAGCGATAGAGATGGCCCGTGCGGCTGATATTTCCCAGATCACCGGTGTGGCGGATCTTGGATGTATATCCTCCATGTGTCATTCCTGACGGACCTTTATGGAAGTGTTCGCAGGCACCGGCACAACCGGGTTCGCGGAGATCACCGTTTTTGTGAATATGGAAGCCGTGTTCTCCTGGCGGAAGAGCAGTGAACTGTGCCTGGATGATGACCGAGCCGGTGGGTGTATCGCGAAATATCACCTGACCGTGGACGGAATCATCGGTGAAGACCGCGACTGCCTCCATCTGTTCTATTCTGTGGGGGGTTAAATCACCGTGCTATGCTGGCATCCGGCATCTAAGAAGACTGACCCTCTTTCTTCAGGAAATGGCGTCAGCAGGAGTGGCAGTCTCTCTTATTGTGGATGTACGAGAACGGGCGCTGATTGCCGCGCTGACACGCATCGGCACTCCATTTACAACGGCAGGATTAAAAGTGGGGGATGTTCTGATCCAATCGGTTGCCGATGAACAGCCGTTATTGATTATCGAACGTAAAAGTCTAGCGGATTTTGCCGCCAGCAACGAAGATGGAAGATATCGTGAACAGCGTGCGCGACTCATGGCGGCGCGCGGAGGAGGAGCATCTGTACTATATATCATTGAGGGACGCTATCGCGATTTCATTGGCTCTGGATCTGGCTCTGTATCAGGATCAACCAGTGTCCATAACCATCACGGACGGACCACGGAAGCACAGCTCCGTCGTCTAACTACCCGTCTGCTACTTCGTTATGGAATGCCGGTTCTTCATACAGAAGACATCACCGACACGGCCACTTGGTTGACAACGCTGGTTGCCCAGACAAATGATGACACCACGGTATTTCAGCCCGAAGGTGGAATGGCCACCGCGACCGCAGCCGCCATGACGCACATGACCGCGGCTCTTTCCATGACAAAAAAAGCCAATCGGGATGCCGCCAGTATCGCAACGGGAATGTTGGGAGCCGTTCCAGGTCTGGGAGCAAAACGGATTCAGGCGTTGCTGGCGGAACACAGTATTGCGGATCTTGTTGCTGCGTGCAGTGGCAGTAGCGACAGTTTAGGAGAGCTGGTTGTTGGTGGAAAACGATTAGGACCAGCCTTGGGAGCTCTACTGCGGGACGCGCTGCTCTGGCGTGAGGAGAAACCGGAAGGAAAATAGATATGGCAGTGGCATTCTGTTTCATGGCGTACAGTGATATTGATCACCCCACTGTCTGGCAGAAGTTTTTTGGTTCTGCCTCTGCCTCCAACACAGACTACACCATATGGCTCCATTCGAAGGAATCCATTAAGGAATCGGCTGTTCCAAATGTTCGGATCGTACCGACCAAGCCCACCGAATGGGGGAAATGGTCTATAGTGGAGGCCCAACAGCATCTATTGGAATGCGCGTGTGCCGGTGATCCTCGCACCAAAAAGGTGGTTCTATTATCATCTGATTCGATTCCTCTGTGGGATTTCCGAACCGTCTATGATCGGATTATGGCCAATGATATGAACTGGGTGAGTATGTCAGAACGCACCATCGTTGGTAGACCCGCCAAGATCGCATTTGGATCCCGAAGTACGACTGTGGTCGCAACGGGATCTCAATGGGTTATTCTGACCGCGGCATCCGTAGCTGCGATTCGGGCAGCGTTGCCGTCTATTGAGAAGATGCGTGCAAACTTCAAGATTCCCGATGAACATGTATACCATACATTTTTTCTGAATCACCAAGCCGAAGTCTATAATACCGCGCCGGTACATGCAGATTTTGTCAGGAGAGCACCGGCTGCGCTATGTCCGCACGGACCCCACCGAAACAAACCGTTCACATATTGCTATTTGACAGAGACCGATATACAGACAGCAAAAGATTCAGGTGCTCTGTTTATGCGTAAAATCTGTCCAGGGGCGGATCTGTCCGTGCTGTGCGATTCGATTAAATAACCCATCCGAAGAATTCCTGAGTAAATTCGTTCATGCTGCGCGTGCCCATAGATAGATTACAGTCGGCACATACCGGTCGGAGATTGTTGATGGTCATATTTCCTCCCTTTGATTCTGCAATGACGTGTCCGCAATGAAAGCTTCGGCACGTGATCTTTGCTTCGCGGCAACACATACACGAAGCCTCCGCAACAGTCGACCCTACGTACTTATTCCACACAAGTGTCTTTACGTGCTTGGGAATATTCTTGCGTCGTACGTGTAGTGGATCAGAGGTGTCAGATGCTTCTTTCTCCATGGATATATCCGCAAGCTCATCTGCTTTCTTCTTGGCGGCGGCTACTACTGCAGCTGCCGCCTCAGAGCGTGCTTGCTCTAACTGTGCCACCGCCTTCTTCAATACTGCCTGATCTTTCTTCGCCTTCTCTTCAGCAGCAGCAAGATCAACCTTGATCGCCGCGATGCGTTCAGTATTCTTCTGCACATCAGACGTAATGGCAGCGACCGCTGCTTCAGCATTCTTCACGGCATCGGCTGTTATTTGAACGGGAACCACGATGGGCTTCACGATCGGTGGCTCTGGCGATTTATCTTTTGTCTTCTTTTCCTTGCTCTTGGATACCTTTGGCTCCTTTGCCTCTTTCGCCTCTTTTGACCCAGGTGTAGCAGTAGAGGCAGTAGAGGCACTAGATGCAGTAGAGGCAGTCGGAGCAGTCGGAGCAGTCGGAGCAGTCGGCTCTTCAGCACTATCGGCACACTCCTTCTCCTTCTTGATTCGCACCTTACCCGGTTTCACTGTAGGCTGAGGATCAGGTGTGGGCTCCTCTGTTAGTATCTTCGCGGGTAGTGATTCCAGTGTGGGCACATCGTTCTTCGATCCGACCCATGCCTCCGCAAATGTGGTAATCTCTTCATCCTTCCATAGCTCCATATCTTTAGAAGTCTTCAGAGCAGAACACATACGCATCGCCGACTGCGGCGACAGTGTTGGAACCAGTTGACGGACCTTCACATTGAATTGATTCCACTGCGTAGACTTCTTGGTTGACTCGACAGTTAGTGAGGACATCCTGACCGGTTGTTAGGCGAATGGTGCATGTGTCAACTTTGCCCCCATGGTTTAAAGTCCGCCTATATCTATACGAATATACAGATGGACACACCAAAAATCTATAATCCGTGGAATCCCAACAACAGAGACATTCCCATGTCGGAAATCATCCGAATCACCAAATATGCGCCCAAACGCGTGGACCTGTTTCGCCAGGCGTGTGTGCACAAATCATTCGTCGCGCGGGATTCTCACGATGGCCAGCAGATGGCACCGAAACCCGACGACTGTATGCCTCTCAAGACTGCCGACAATGAACATCTGGAGTTTGTGGGTGACGGTATTCTGGATGCCATTGTGGGAGAATATCTGGAGCGGCGCTATCCCGGCGAAGGTGAGGGATTCTGGACATCGCTGCGATCGGAGCTGGTCAACAATGAACATCTGGGAGAACTGGCCCTCAAGATGGGCATGGCTCCGTGGCTGATTATGAGCCGACACATGGAGGAGATCTGTAGCGGTCGAACGAATCGGCGGATGTTGGGATCCATGTTGGAGGCATGGATTGCGGCCATGTTTCGGGATCGGGCGTGCGACGACATACGGACGGCGTTTTGGCATGTTCAACAGTGGTTTACGGAGGTGCTGGAGACTTATGTGGATTTTGCCGCTCTCATTGCGAATAACACGAACTATAAAGATCAGCTGTTGCGCTTCTATCAGGCGACATATCATCAGCCTCCGCGCTACAAGGAGGTATCCACAGAGGGACCGTTACATAATCGGATATTTACGATGGGCGTGCTAACACCGGATGGAACCGTGTTGACGACGGCGACGGCGCGCAACAAGAAGGATGCGGAACAGGAGGCATCGCGGCTGGCGTTGATTGAGTTAGGCCAATTTCCATGAAGGAAATAGAGGATGTCGGATGACGATGAGGGCTTCGGCTTCCGCCTGGGTCAAGGAAAAGGTCTCAAGGGTGTGGAGACGATTAATCGACGCGCGTCGTCAGTGTTCTCACAGACAGTAGGGCGGAAAGTGGCAGGAGTAGGTGGCCCAAAGAAGATATCGGTGGCTTCTGTGGCTGCTCCTGTGGCTCCTGTGGCTCCCGTTGCTGCTCCCAAAGTAGCTCCTAAAGTGGTTCCAACCCCCAAGGCTACTGTTCCTCCAGCACCGAAAACAGAGAAACCAGTTGCTCCATCCGTAGAAGTACCCGATGTGGGAGTAGAAGCACCAGTAGCAGAAGCAGCAGCAGTAGCCACAGTTCCTGCAGCTCCTCCCCCCACCCGCAATGAACAATCCACCGCTGCCAAATTTCTGGCTCCCGCCCGCGCAGCTCTCGGAACACGGAATGCCTATCCCGAAATCGGTGCGCCACCTGCAGAAGGTACTCCCATCATAACACCCGAAGACTTTCTGGCCGATCGTGATCTAAAGAAAATTCTGGCCACCACCGCCAAAGCCGAAATAGTTCCTGCCCAATACACTCCTATCACCTCCGCCCGCTTCCAGGATTTCATGGTCCAAACCTACACCCAATATTCGCCCATGCTCCAAGAGGTGATCAAGAACAAGGGCGTCATACCCAAGGAGGCCAAAGAGATCGATCGCGATGCCTGTAAACGGCGCGACCCCGATAAGGTGGAGCTCTTCTACTACCAGAAGATCGTGCGGGATTATCTCCATCGCGGATCACCCTATCGCGGAGTTCTTGTCTACCATGGTCTCGGCTCAGGAAAGACCTGTACCTCCATTGCCGCGGCAGAAGCTCTGTACTGGGGCGGCCAGAAGAAGATCTTCGTACTCACACCGGCCACACTGTCCAACAACTACCGTAAGGATCTCGGCAAGTGCGGCTATTTTCCGCTGCGGCAGAAGAACTTCTGGCAGTTCCTTCCCCTCGGCGGTAAGGAGGCCGTTCGTGTCTGGCTGGTAGAGCAACTGGGACTGCCTCCCGATCTCGTGGCGAAACAGGGAGGGGGCTGGATTCCGAATCCCACACGGCCGTCCAACTTTGCGGATCTGGAAGGTTCTGTACAGATGGCTATCCGCGCTCAGATCGCCGCGCATCTGAACTTTCGGTTCAAGTTCATTCACTATAACGGTGTATCGCCTCCGAAGTTGGCGGCGATGGCGGAGGCGGCGGCAGCGGACGGCGGATCGTTCTTTGATAACTCGGTGGTCATTATTGACGAGATCCACAATCTAACGCGGACGGTCAACGGTACCCAGATCGGTAGCCGACCGTTTACGGATTTCATGGAGCGCGTCGAACCGCGGGCGCACAACTGGAATATGGAACACCGTAAGGCGATTCCTGGTTTCCGTTATCCGCGTGGCTACACCCTCTATCGCCTGCTGTGTAATGCCGTGGGAGCCAAGGTTGTTGCTTTGTCGGCGACTCCGATGATCAACTACGCACAGGAATACGGAATTCTGATGAATATGATTGGAGGCGATCAGCGGATGGCGGAGATTTCGCTGCGGGGAATGTCGCGGGAAGGGGCATCGCTGAAGCGTCTGGAAGAGTGGGCGAAGGGGCGGCCGGATGTGGATTTCTACGCTGTGGAGGAGTCTGTTACCGGCGGATCACGGGACACCGTGCTGACGGTAACGCCGGTGCCGTATGGATTCGCGAAGGTTGTGGCGGCGACGGGTGATTATTCGACCCGTGGATTCCAACGATTGCCGGCGGCACGCATGGTTCCTACACAGAAATCGATCGAACGGACGATGGATCAGTGGGCGGCTTCTCTGGTGGATGACCTACAGAAGGCGGGAATACTGACGGCTGTTGCTGGTCCTGCTGCTGCTGCTGCTGGTGCTGGAGCCGTTGCTCCTGCTACTGCTACTGCTGGAACTCCCTTCCGTCTCAAAACGGCGCCCGTACTCTTCGACGACAACAAGAAGTTCGTGAGTACCTTTGTGGACCGGGCGACGCTCAATATTATGCGTCCAGAACTCCTGTTGGCTCGCTCTCTGGGTCTCATTTCGTATTACCGTGGCGGCAGTGAAGAGCTCATGCCGCGGACAACCCGTAACGAGATTGTGGAGGTTCCGTTTTCGGAATACGCATTTGCGGAATATTCCAGAGCACGGCAGGCGGAGCTGGATATGGAGAGTTCTCCTGGAAAGAAGGATGCTGAGGCGACTGGTGACGCGAAGGGTGCCAAGAAACGCAAGGGTATGACGATGGCGGAAATGGATCTCTATGCACAGGCCACGCAATCGCACCAATCGGGATTTCTGGCGCTGTCCCGTGCGGCGTGCAACTGGGTCTGGCCCGAAGAGGTCGTGCGACCGACCGCCGCCTCTCTCAAAGAGGCCGCGAAGCTGCGCGGATTAGATCAGGATCGCATTATTGCGGCAGATCTGGCGGCCGACGTGGATCAGGATTTGGAAGAGGGAGGTGCGGCTGCTGCTGCTGCGGGTGCCGGTACGGTGGCTGCTGTCGATGCCGTTGGAGCCGGTGTAGAGGCGGTTGAAGATGAGGCCGGCGCCGCCACGGTCGAACCGCCACCCGATAAGGCTCTACAGAATATCATCGGCACGATCATGTCTGGATTGGAAGAAAAGGCCAATGAGTTTCTGAATGTCGGTCTTTCGCAGTTTTCACCGAAATACGCGGCAATTCTGGAGCGAATCCGCATGACTCCCGGTGGCGGACCGGTGCTCGTCTACAGTCAGTTCAAAACACTCGAAGGTCTCGGTATCTTTGCGTCGGTTCTGCGGTCGGCTCCTGAACAGTACATGCCGTTGGATCTGGAGAAAGGCCCCGACGGAGAGTGGCGGATTCCCGATGTCATCATGAAAGCCGATAGAGCACGACCCCGTTATATCTTGTATACTGGCGACCAGGATCTGGACAAGCGGCGGCTACTACTCCAGCTCTATAATGCCGACGTGGCGGGACTGCCACCGGGTCTCTCTGCCCAGTGCGCCGAACTCCTGGCCGGTGCTCCTGATAATCGCGATGGCCGCGTGGCCCGTGTGTTCATGATCACCCAGTCGGGAGCAGAGGGTATTTCTCTGTTCAATACACGCCAGGTCCACATCATGGAGCCGTACTGGAACAACGTGCGTTTGCAGCAGGTTATCGGACGCGCGATTCGTCTGTGTTCGCACATGAATCTACCGTGGGACGATCGTACGGTCGAGGTTTTCACTTATTTGTCGGTGTTCACGGCGGAACAGAAAGCCACGGGATCGAAGTCGATCATGATGACGGATGCCGGCAAAACAACCGATCAGATGATCTATGAGATTGCGGTGGCGAAACAGAAGTTGGCAGATGGTCTGTTCGAAATCGCGCAGCGGTCGGCGATTGACTGTCAGCTCCATTTCCACGAGCACGGAGCCGTGACCCAGTGCTTCAAGTTTGAAGGCGCTGTAAGACCCAGCTTTCTGCATCATCCTGATATCGATCGTGATGTAGCTCTGGGGTCAGCGGGATTTGGTTCTGTTGCTGGTGCTGGTGCTGCTGCTGCTCCTCCGACCGGCTCTGCAGTCCGAAGAAAGTAGAGAAGAAAGAACTTCTCTCTGACGGATAGGATTTATGTGTGACGAATGAGGGCCACACCTTCACGATTACGCCATAGCGGAGTTCAACATTTGTCTTTGTTGAACTCCATTCTCCGTTCGTGAAATCATTGACGACATATCCGTGTGCAAGTGCCTCTTGTGGTGTCTTTCCTATAAGGATGTGCGGCATCGATCTGCTTATTTCCTTATATCCGGTGAGTGCGTTAGGATAGATAAATATGTGTCAACTTTAGTGTTAAATATCCTGTAAAAAACCGCTCTTTGAACTTTAAAATCTTATGGATAGGTATACAATGGGACCGCTAGAACAAACTGTTACTTTTACAGGCACTCCTCAATTAGACTATGTCTTAGGTGTTGGCGTCCCACCCAGTCTCCTTGAAGCAACAGGAAGCGGCGGAGGTGCCATAACTTATGTAGTGACGGGGCCTGTGAGTGAGAATCCTGTGAATCCTGACAACACATTTTCTTTTACTGGACCTGGAACTGTAACCGTAACGGCGACGGCGGCTGCGGTGGGCAATGAGTATACGATCGGTAGCGCCAGTTATACATTTAAGGTGCGTCTACAACCTACAGTAAACATAACCCCATTCTCTAGTAACAACTACGTGGTTGGGAATACGGTTCAGTTTACCATAACTACCGACAACACGGAAACGCCACTGGGAATATCACCGACGCCTACATCCATATCGGGTAATACATATAATTTTACATTAACACAAGCAGGATATAATACAATAAGTGTCTTACAGCTGCAAACAGATACTTTTGCAGCTTTTACTACTTCATTGGGTCAAACTGTAGATACCGGCAATACTGGTGAGACTGTATCTGTTTTTACGGTCAATTCAAACGGTCTTATAACAGGCTGTACTAGCAATCTTACGGGGGAAGTAACTATTCCGAGTTCTATATCTGGAATAAATATTACAGGGATTGGTGCGGGTGTATTTCAGAATCAAAATATAACCAGAATACTTCTGCGAACTGTTCTGACAAGCATTGGTGCTCAGGCGTTCCTGGGTTGCACACAACTAACAACTATAGAAGGAACTTCTTTATCAAGCGTGACAAGTATTGGTGAGCAGGCGTTCCAGGGTTGCACATCTCTAACCAGCATGAACCTGCCCTCGCTGACAAGTATTAGTAGATATGCTTTTGCATCTTGCACATCTCTAACCATCATAAATCTGCCCTCTAGTCTGACAAGTATTGGTGATACAGCGTTTTACGCTTGTGAATCTCTAGCCAGCATATTTCTGCCCTCTAGTCTGACAAGTATTGGTGCGGGGGCGTTCCAGGGTTGCACAAGACTAAGCACTGTAGCTTTATACCCTTCATTAAGCCTGCTGACAAGTATTAGTAGTTATGCATTTGCAGGCTGCACATCTCTAACCAGCATAACACTTCCTCCTAAACTAACAAGTATTGGTGCCAATGCGTTCGGTGGGTGCCGACAGCTAACATCGATCACGATTTTAGGTAAAGCAAAAAATCTATATACACAACCAACAGCACCATTCTGGGACCCTAACACCAATGCCGGTATCACCGTATACGGGACTACTTGGGATGGTATTAATTCCATTTCTGGGATCAATATTACTTCCAGAATCAAGCCACCCACAAGTAACGATATTGCCACTGTTAAATTATCGATAGAGTCAACACTAGTTCCTACTGGAGTAACATCCACCTCCACTTCCATAGTAACTAACTTTCAAGATGCAAAAGACAATAATCCATCTTTATCATCATCTGTTGCAGTCGCAGCGTTGATGACTATAGCGAATGAGAATAATGTATCTTCTTCCGAGGTAGCTCAAAAATTAATCATAGATGCTGTAGCTACCATCGATGATGTCGTGGGTGGTATACTTGGCGCTACACCTACACCGTCAGACGGTCTACTCAATATCTGCCTAGTGACTAATGGGCTAAACGCAGATGAGACAACCAACGATGGTGAAGCCTCGGCAGCTCTTGTTCAAAGTTTAGAACAACAAGTGCCTGGAGCGACTAAAACTTTAAATCCTGCTGACACCACATCTTTGTTATCCAGTATTCCAGATGAAAATAAAGCATCAGGAGATGCCCCAACAAGTGTAACAGTCGTGGTTGCAGACGATAACAATTTCTATTTGGGATTAACTGCAACATATTTTCTAATGGTACCAAATGTACAATATAATCTGTTCACGCTGAATCCTGCTGGAACAGTATCATATAATGGAAATAAATACGATCCCTCTGTTCCTTTAATGTATGATGGTAATATTATAGTTAGTGAAACATCATACAATACGGGAGATTTGGTGCAGGTGCGCTGGAACCAGTACCGTCTGTATGTGGTAGGATCTTTATTGTTCGATAACGGTTCCGGTATCACTGTACAGAATATAGCCGCATCCGTAAATTCAGATAATACGGTTACCGTATCATGGACTCCACCTGCTGATATACCGTTTGATCACTATAACATAACGATTACTGCAGGTTCTGCACAACCATCTACAGTGCCAGTGCCATCTACAGATACATCTTATACAACAGCGGCTTTTGATCCGACTACCAATGTCTCTGTCTCCATCACCATGGTCGATAGCGAGGGCTACGAAAGTGACCCCAGCACTACTGGTACAACGGGTACAACTCCTAATCGCCAACAATCTAGTATAACATTAACTACATCGAACTCGTCTCTTACGGCAGTTGTCGATACGACAATACAGTTGGTCTCAACTGTCTTAATCGGTGGCGAGAGACGTTCTATACCAGTTACTTACACTAGTAATAATACTGCGGTTGCAACTGTAAGTGAAAACCGCATCACGGCCATCGGTGTGGGAACAGTCACAATCACTGCGACTTTATCTGAAACACAGGATTATACTTCTTCAACTGCAGATATCACTATTGATGTAAAACCTAGATATTTCATGACCGACGGAATTATTACTCAATACAATGGAGATTTAACTGAATTAACTATTCCGATTTCTATAGATGGAACACCCGTTATAGGTATTGGTGCGAACGCATTCCGGGATAACCCAACTCTAGCCATCATAGTTCTGCCCTCTTCCGTGACAAGTATTGATGAGCAGGCGTTTGCAGGCTGCACAGCTCTAGCCAGCATAGGTCTGCCCTCTAGTCTGACGAGTATTGGTGATACAGCGTTTTACTGGTGTCAATCTCTAACCAGCATAAGTCTGCCCTCTTCTGTGACAAGCATTGGTGCTCAGGCGTTCATGTCTTGCACAGCTCTAACCAGCATAGATCTGCCCTCTTCTGTGACAAGCATTGGTGCTCAGGCGTTCATGTCTTGCACAGCTCTAGCCAGCATAGTTCTGCCCTCTTCTGTGACAAGCATTGGTGAAGCGACGTTTTTCGGCTGCACATCTCTAGACAGCATAGTTCTGCCCTCTTCTGTGACAAGCATTGGTGCATCTGCATTTGCAGGCTGCACATCTCTAGACAGCATAACACTTCCTTCTAAACTAACAAGTATTGGTGCATCTGCATTTGCAGGCTGCACATCTCTAACCAGCATAACACTTCCTTCTAAACTAACAAGTATTAATCTCAATGCGTTCGGTGGGTGCCCACAGCTAACATCGATCACGATTTTAGGTGACTCAAAAGATCTATATACACAACCACCAGCACCATTCTGGGATACTAACCCCAATGCCGGTATCACCGTATATGGAACTACTTGGGATGGTATTACTTCCATTTCTGGGATCAATATTAATTCCAGAATCAAGCTACTCACACGTACCGATATTGACACCGTTAAAGAATCGATAGAGTCAACAATATTTCCGAATGGAGTACCATCCAACCTCACCTCCACTTCCATAGTAAATAACTTTAAAGCTGTACAAGCCGATAATCAATCTGTTGCACCAGCCGTTGCAGTCGCAGCGTTGATGACTATAGCGACTGAGATTAATATCTCTCCTGCCGAGGTAGCTCAAAAATTAATCACAGATGCTGTAGCTACCATCGATGATGTCGTGTGTGGTACACTTGGCCATACACCGTCAGAAGGTCTACTCAATATCTGCCTAGTGAATAATGGGCTAAAAGCAGATACGACAACCACCGATGGTGAAGCCAATGCGGCAGCTCTTGTTCAAAGTTTAGAACAACAAGCGCCTGGAGAGACTAAAATTTTAAATTCTGCCGAAATCACATCTTTGTTATCCAGTATTCCAAATAAAGCATCAGGGGATGCCCCAACAAATGTAACAGTCGTGGTTGCAGACGATAACAATTTCTATTTGGGATCAACTGCAACATATTTTCTAATGGTACCAAATGTATCATATAATCTGTTCGCGCCGAATACTGCTGGAATAGTATCATATAATGGAAATAAATACGATCCCTCTGTTCCTTTAATGTATGATGGTACAAGTATTAAAGTTAGTGGAATATCATACAATAAGGGAGATTTGGTGCCAGTACGCTGGAAGTCGTACCGTCTGTATGCGGTAGGATCTTCATTGTTCGATAACGGTTCCGGTAAAACTGTACAGAATATAGCCGCATCCGTCAATTCAGATAATACGGTTACCGTATCATGGACTCCACCTGCTGATGTATCGTTTGACCACTATAACATAACGATTACTGCAGGTTCTGCACAACCATCTACAGTGCCAGTGCCATCTACAGATACATCTTATACAACAGCGGCTTTTGATCCGACGACCAATGTCTCCTTCTCCATTACCATGGTCGATAGCGAGGGCTACGAAAGTGACCCCAGCACTGCAGCTGCTACGATACCTGATAATACATATGCCACAGACGGAGAAGTATTGGATGTATCGTACAATGTGAATAATCCTGGAACAGCAACTCCGACGATCACCGTGTCGTGGACAGATCCCGTCGGTGTACAGGTGTCACTCCATAGTATCACGGTCGCAAGCACTGGTGGATCCACAACGGACACTGTAAATTCTACCACCTTCACCTATACAACAGGTTCTCTGACACCTGGTACATCTGTTATTCTATCCATCGTTATGATAAATCAGTACGGTACTCTTAGTACACCTGTATCTATAACTGTGCCGGTTCCGCCGGTTCCATCGCCACCTCCATCGGTACCATGCTTTCCTGCCGGTACACCTATTCTAACCCCATCTGGATACCGTCCAGTGGAGACACTCCGTAGTGGTGACATGGTCGTGACTGGAACTGGTTCTATTGTTCCCATTAAGATATACGGAAAGAAGATAGAGGTAACAACCACCCACACTGCTCCATATCTGATTCCGGCCGGTGCATTCGGTCCGAAATCGCCGTCCGCCGATCTGCGACTATCTCCTCATCACGCCTTCCAGATCAAGAAAGGTGTATGGATGATGGGCGCGCTGTCGACGAATCCGAAAGTTCGTCAGTATGCGATTGGAGAGCCTGTACATTACTACCATATAGAGTGTCCGAACTATTTTACGGATAACTTGGTCGTCAACGGATGTATTGTGGAGAGCTACGCGGCCAAACAGGTGACGGATGTATCCAAACTGTTCAAATACAGCGCCAGGCTGGGAGGATGGACGCGTATGTCGAATAATTCTGTTCAGAATAAGGTACCTGTAGCCAAATAACAGGGAAAAATAATGTAGTGTATTGTTTGCAGTCATATTTGGATACGATTGCAAACGATTTATTGATCTTTGATTTTCATTTTGGATTGCTTACAGCGACCCCCAATCATCCTGCATATCCCGCTGAACATCCGCTGCCGTCAGCTGGTAATCAAATCCGCGGAACCAGGCCATACCGCCAGTCCACACGGTTCCGTCGCCGATCTCGTCCAGACCAACCCGAATCTGCTCCATAATTTGGGATGACGCCAGTGTGGCCGGTGTCGAGACATGCAGGCGCTTGTTGCCATTGATCCAAATAGAGTATCCCGTCAGATCGACATCCCAGACCCACGCCAGATGAAACCACTGACTGGTCGGCATCTGCACGTTTTGATTCCAGTAGCACTTTTCGACTGCCGGATCCGATGCCGATTTGCCCCAGGCATAGATATTATTTCCACTCGTGGTCATCGACAGAAGCTCTCTCTGATTAGAGTATAGACTAGAGTCATTCTTCGGGCCCTGCATGACATCCGGATTTGCCGAGTTCGTATTGTAATATCCAAATATATTTGGAGTTACTCCATTGGGAGCCCGCATCGAAGAAATATTCAACATCGCCGTATAGCTTTTCAGAGCATAGGCACGGATTCCCTGCCCCCAGGTTCCTCCTTGTCGCACTCCGTGTCCCTGCTGACTGTCTACAATCATACACTGACGACCCTCCAGTTGCCCAATCGGCGCTCTGATGACCATGTTGTCAAGAATATGCTGGGTGTCCGTGATCGCACGGTAGGAAGATGGCGTGGTCGGCATCTTGTGGAACGCATACTCCAACAGCGGCTTGCGCCGATCCACCGGCATCTGTAACTGCTCGCCCGGCAGCTGAGTCCAGCCTCCACCGTTGACGGATATCTGGCAGTGAAACGACCATACTCCCTCCTTGTTTGCGAAATCCCATGTCAACTTATAGCTCTTGGTCGACGACATCGGCAGAATCGGCAACACGGCTCCCGTGGGATTGCCGCGCACCTCACCCAGAATCTGGTCATTGACATACATCCGCACCCAGTTGGATGTCATAATCATGAACTGATAGTTGCCGTCCTGATTTGGAGAAAAATAGGTCATCATCCGCTGAACTTCCTTCATATAGCTGCCCGCAGGTGTCTGATCTTCCAGCGTGCCGCCGTGCGTAGGCAGACCATTCTTGAAAATATAGCGTCCCAAAAAGTGGGTCTGTATTGCGCCATTCGGCGGCATCATCCCATCCGAAAAGTTGCTCGGAGAGGAATACCGATGGACAACCACACCGGCCACATTACAGCTGGGCGTCGGCAATCGGACACCCAGACCATACACATTGTTGATGGCCTTGCGATGTAGGACTTCATCCGCCGGCTCCGTATTGTCCGCCGTCGATTTCCAGAAGTTCATCTTCTCTTTGATCGTCGCCCAGTTCGGAAACTGTTTCCAGTAGTCCGTCGCATTGCGCAACAGATCACCGGCGGGTGACCAGCCCTGTCGCATGGCCGTATCCGTAATACAGTACGGATCAAACGGTCCGGAATCCGTGTCCTTCATGTCGCAGGCATTGAACGGAGTTCCGTAGCACATCCGACTGGCCGCCAGAGTCTCACGGCTTCCGTCGTTGGCGTCGGCCATCTGTCGGAGTCCACCCACCGCCGACATGACCGCGTTCGTGGTAATCTGTCCGTCGTTCAGAATTCCCGCGGGTAACTGGAATCCGCGTTGGACTAAGACGTGATTGATCGAATTGAAATCGCGGCTCTGGGCGGCGTATTCGGAGCCCGCCAGACTCTGCGCCAGCAGGCCCGATGGTGAACAGGTCTGGGATGTCAGTGCCTGGATACATCCTGGCGTCAGAGCACCCGTACCCGTAGGCCTACAGAGATCCGAGATACTGACTCCACCGGCGGATGACCAGGAAGAACGGGTGGCGCCGTTCTCGGGCGGAACCGGCGGCGGACACGCGGCGGGATTCGTCACAATGCCTCCCTCGGGACAGTCTCCGCCGGCGGATCTAGGAAATCGCGGTTGTCCGTGTCCATCCGTAACGATGGCCCGATTCGTCGGCACGCACCAGCCCATGTTCGGATACTGAGTGTACGCCAGATCGGCACAGCTGGCCACGCGGGCGTTCTGCTTGCGGGCTTCGCGCTCCGCTGCCTCCTCTGGATCCCAGATCCATTCTCCTATACCGGCGGCTTCCAGATTGCGGGCCATCGGTCCACGCCGTGTTCCGAATGCAGCAGAGGACGGTGTCAGTGGATTCGGACGAAAATACCAGCCACAACCCGTGCGATCATCGGGGTTGCCGCGGATCTGGCTGGGGTCCCGAATGGCTCGACAGGCGGCATCGCGCTGAATAGTCGGCGACTTGGCGCCGAAGTCCGACACCAGACGATTCACATCGGCGGGAACCTGGAGATCTGTTACGCCCCCGCCACCCAACACGGCAGCAATCGTCTGGGCATCGGTGTTGGCGGGGTTGCCGGGCATGGCACGATTCAACTCCGACAAGTAGTACGCCTTTTGTGATGCCTCGAAGTCCATCGGTCCTCTATCGGCTATTGTTAAATTTATTCGGTCCTCTATACGGTTGTCTTGTCTTGTCTTGTCCTTGTCCAACCCCCATTATGCTCTCGCACGGAGGAAGTTATCAATCGCCGACGCCCACGGTGTTGTCCATCCTGATCCGTCTCTGGCCGACAGATCACTCGTCGGTGGATTCGGCGGTAGCGCCTGCGCCGCGGCCCGTGCCTCTTTCTCTGAGTTATAGACCACGCATTTCGTTCTATCATCATTCGAGATACATTGCGTATTTTGTCCTCTATCACCCAGTCGTGGACTCTGTTCGCGGACCAACCAATAGGACGATTCATTATTGAAGCGATTGCGTTCTCCATTCTCATCTGCTTCAGAGAGCATACCATTCTGGGCCATTCCACCAATCCAAGAAGCATTTTGTGGTGGAGGATCTTGTGCCAACACGACCACATCATCATCTCGTCGGGCCAGATATCGTGTGGGATAGTTAGAACTCTGAAAGCTGACGTGTTTACGATTTCCATCCAGCCCCGCCACGACTCGAAAGGACGCATCTTCATTAAATAAGGCCGATCCGTCGCGCCAACCGGATTGTGCAACAAATCCCGCATGTCGTAAAATCTGTCCATAAGCAGAAACAAAACTGATGTAATCAGGCTTTCCATTGAGTGCTTTTATTATTTCAATGGATGCATTATTCGCATTAGTCGCATTATCTGATAAAGGTTGTGTTGTCCACTGCTGGCTCACGCCCGTAACTAACATATACTTATCTGGAGATCCGACCGATTGTAATGATAGCATATCACCGGGTCTGATCTTCACGTTTATTGGGAAAGGCTGCCACTCATCCGCACCAGGGGTAGGACAGTCCTCCGCCTTCGGGGGTGGATTCTTCAGGACAAGACCAAAGCAATCACGGGCAGCGGCCGCCTGCGTGTTGAAATCCGACGGATCATGGGCTCTCTGATACATAGAGGAGTACCACTGACGGACACCGACCATTCCTCCCTGCTCATTCGCAGCATCGACCGCCGCATCATTGATGGATCCATCAGGAAGGATAGGAGCCATCGATCCCGCCGTTCCACAGTAGTTATAGGGCCACGTGTCGGGCTTTGCGCGGGATTGATCTGCCGCGGGATTACCGCTGGTTCGCCACAGATAGTCCAAACACGGCGCCGAATGCGGTCCCTGATTTTTCGTCGGTCCCTCACACGGATTCATCGGTGTGTATCCCAACATCGCCTTACACGCCGCTTTGAACTCTTCAAAGGATGCCACCTTTCCGGTCGTATCGACACCGTAAGAGGCGATGCTCCCCAGATTATTCATATAGAGCGTAGTCTCATCGAACGACGGCGCGGCGGCGGAAGGACGCAGTAGCGGGGCAATCTTGGAGGCATTCGCGGGCCACGCCTCACCCTGCTGGGTTCCGCCCGCTCCCAGAAACAGTTCCTGGAGACAGAACGGTGTCGTGTTGAATGTTCCGTCGGCTTTGAAGCACGAGTTGGAGGCCATGATGCCGGCGCCGGTCTCGGTCAGAATCATGTTGCTCGTCGGACAGGCCGACCGATCCTCCTGATAGTACGGCGTCACAAAAGAGGCCGGAACCGTGATATTAATGGAAACATAGTTATAGAGCTTCTCTTTCTTCAAGACTCCGCCAAATGCGATGGGCGGAATCGTCTTACCGTTGTCCAGAGTAATCTTGAGTATTCCGTTCGTGGGCTCGTAAGGAGCGGAAGGATCCACACCTGCCTTTATCGCGGCCATGATCGCGGCAAATCCTCTCTTTTGTGCCGCCGCCTGTTCATCGACTCCGGGAGGGTTCGGGCTGCCGTACGTCTTGTTATTGACGGGAACATCCTGGAAGTTCGCGGCCTGCGTACGCACCACATCAGTGACATCATTGACGCCCCACGATGCTTTCACGACGCCGCCCTGTAGAGCTCCCTCTTTACGCTCAAACCACAGAACCGTCTTCGGAACCTTCTCCTTAAACTCCTTCCATTCGGGATCATTCTTCAGAATACGGGCAACGATCGGCGAATTCTTGTCGCCGACAACCTTGATCGGCAGCGCATCCCGATTCATGATACCGACGTCCAGTGGCAGATGTCGTCCATCGAAGCTTTCCAACCAGGCACACCACACCCGCGGAAATCCATAGACCTGTATATTAATGCTCTGACCCTCGGATATCTCAATACCGAATGTCTTTGGATCAATTCCCTTTTTTGTTGATGCTGCAAACGTGAGTTTCTGGCTATCACCAGTGCCCCACAATCGGACCACGCTTCCACCGCTTCCCAAGGTGACAATAGTTCCAACACCGTCGTCCCCAGTATTTATTCCCGGATGACTGATATGGAGTATGGCATCGAACATCTTGGGTTTCGGACCCACATAGAGCAGAGAACTGGCTCCTGCAGAGCCCCCACCATAACACTGTCCACACTGATTCGACTTCATCGCCGCTCCCGCCGATTCGCACTTCAGCTGGTTTTCACGGGCAACACAGCGGTCCTTCATCAGCGTAAAGTTCGACGGATCACAAGTTCCGAAGGTCGGCGTGTAGCGTGCCTTCTTTTGTTCCTTCGCGCTGACCTCATTGGCGCGGATCTGATCATCCGACGACATAAATAGGCCGCCTCTGTGCGGTTTGCCCTGCGAGTTTGTGCCTTTTGCGTGGCAGATTCCGCATTCGGCAAATCGGGGATCATCCATCATGTCGCAGTTCGCCCACTGGATCGATTCACAGAAGTTGATTTTATCCTGGAGCGTACCTGTCTGTTCGACACCCATCCCCCGCTTGTTGCTGCCGTCGTCGGCGGGCATCAAGGTGTTGGTCGGAATGAGATCCCGCAGCGACGATGTCGCCTTCCCAGGAACGGATTGTTCGCCGCCCAGCGCCGTCACGGCATCTTGTGCCGAAATCTTAACATTCGGATCCTGCAGCCGTGCCAGATCGTTATACCGGCGTTCGCCCTCCCACTGTAGCTCCTGTCGCTGTTCGTGCTGCGTATCCGTCGTCGAGAATCGCTCCACAGTGTTCACCGACATGAACACGACGACCGCTACCAACACTATGATTCCATACACTATTATCATTGGAATCATTGTGTATTCCCCTACTGGGATCAGGCATTATCTGGTCGGATGTTCGTAGCCGGATCCAGCTCTCGGCAGATAACACGGAGAACAATCTGGACCTGTCGGCTCAGATTCAGCACGCCACCGGTCTGCTCTTCGGGAGGGATACCACGGAGAACCGCCGCCAGCGCGGTGTCATCGCCCGTCGCCGTTGAGAAGGGCTGGAGGGTACACGATCCGTTAAAATCCGGAGATGTCGACGTGGTCATACGGTTCTGGATGATGATCCAGTTGCTGAATCCGAAGGGATTTGCTCCATCACAGACCGCCGACGATGCTGGATCGGTGTAGGCCGTCCCCAGAACCAGATGTCCGTCGTCATTCTGGAGCCACTTCAGCAGTTCGTTGCCCGCGGACTGCACCGACGCTTCGGGCCAGACAAAGGAAAGACCGGCAAAGGTTATCTTGTCGATCTTGCTGTAGGACCACTGCGGAAACCACTGGCGGGTGCGGATGAAAATATAGTTGTTGGCGTTGTCGATGAATGCCGAATACGGCGGAGTCAGATTCGATGTGAGACTGCCCGAAAACAGAATCTGGGCCACCTGTGACGAATCTGGGAGACGCGACAGCGGCTGATTTTCCGGGTTCAGAAGTTCAAAGGTCAGCTTCTGAAAGGTTCCCAGGGGAGTCGGCTGGTAGAGTCGCTGGGCCTTCATGAATTTGGGGAAAAACAGAGTATATCCGCGATTGAGGCGGTGTTCGCCGGGTTGGATATCGGAGCGCCAGGTGGCATCGTACTGGCAGATGGCCAGAGAACGATCGATGCTATCGTTCGTGCCGATGTTGTTGCCCGTGTATTCATTACAGGTGATGTTGATGAACGGCAGCGCCAGCACGGAATAGAACGCCTTATCCGCCAGTGCCTGGGAAGGCAGTGGTAGCGGCACTCCTGATGTGGAGGGTGGAGCACCACATGGATTCGGCGGCGGCTCACAACAACACGGAGTCAGAGGCGGAGCCGTCACGGCAATATCCAGAGCTTCGACGGGTAGAATCGCCTTCACGAACTCCAGACGGGTAATATTCTTGAACTGTTTCATAATGATGAGCTGAGGAGAGGCGCCCTGGGGCTTATTGCTGTCGGGAATAACGGAGAAGCTGTAGCGGTTCTGCTGTCCGAAGTTGTTCAGCCAGTCGCGATCCTTCGAGTTCAGGATCAGATTGTATTCGACATCGCGGTATTTGACCACATTTTCCTGGCGAACCAGGATATCTTTCTGTTGGACCAACGGAGACGGTGGAATCGGCATCGTCATCAGTGATTGAAGATCGGTGGAGGCAACAAAGGTCGATGCGGGATTCGCGTTCGCCGACGGAGTCCTTCCTTCTCTGGCGGCCTTGATACGCTCAAACGCCACCAGCGGATCTTCCTCCTCCAGATACGGAGTACTTCCGATGGAGGCCAGTCCACCACCGCCTGGAACTAGATCCGGTGCGACGGCATACTCGATAGCTGGAGGTTCTGGCTTATCGTTAGAACCAGCTATTCCAGCTATTCCAGCAGATCCAAGTAGCTGCGTCGTGTTGCGCCGATACCACGACTTCATAGAATCAAATGTCTCCCGGAGAACTTCTTGCTCCTGCAGTGATCCCTGTACGCGAACCACCTCCCGAATAAAATGCTTCAGTGTCTTACTCAATCGTGCGTCCGCAGTCGGTGTCAGACCCGCAGGAATCCGTTCACTGAATGTGTTACGAAGCGATGCCAACATACGGGCGAAGGCGCCGGTATCATCCATTACTTTGGACTGCGATTAGTCGTCAGGAGTTTGATCGCATCACGGACAGCGGCTATCCGTGGGCGCTCAGTACTAAATAACAGATCACGGAGCGCATTGATTACATCGTCCGTAGGCTTGGCTTTACAGAGTTCCGCAAAAGAGTGTCCCTGTAATAGCGAAATCAGAATCCACAGACAATATGTTCCACATTCGCTTTCTTTCCGCTGATGACGGATATCATTCCAGTAGATATCCCGACATCCCTGATCACGACACCGCCGCAGAAATCGGCGGATCTGGGCCGGTGGTTCCATTCCGTAGCTGTCGTAATAGTAGGCTGCACCGGCCACGATGTCCAGAAACGCGCAGATCCAGTGACTGCCGGCCTTGTAGTGGGGATCCAGATTGAATACAATGCCGATTTCCCGTGTGCCGTTGGCCGCCATCTGTTGGATATCCAGGCGACACAGTTCGTCCACGACACACTTCCCCCAGATATCGCTGGAATCGAAATCAATCGGCACGGGTCCGATGAACTCGAACGCGGGATAGGCATCCTCATACTGTTCCATAACGCGACCGATCGTGATGGAATCGTGCCATTCCTGTGGGTTCTTGTTCCATTCGGCGGGCTTCTGGGGTCTGAAATAGCGTGATCCGGCCGCCTGAACGGTTTCGTTGCCGACTTCGCGCAGTGCGCAGTATTCGGATTTACATTCCCGGGTCGCCGCCAGACGCTTACGGAGGGCGGCCCAGAGTCGCTCTTTGGTTTTTATGGCGGCGGAGATTCTGTATTTGGGATACAGTTTATTCCAAGATGTTCTGAGACTCTCCAGTAGCGGCATCGGCAGACATGTCGTGCGGGTTTCCTTAAGGGTGGCTGGATTACACTGTAGAAGATTGAAATCTTGTTGCATGTCCCTTATTTTACAGGGCCAAAATAGAATGGCAGGGTCTTCTTCTGATTTAGATTTAAGTTCTCTGTGGAACTGGACGATTCCGCTGTGGGCTCTGTTTTTGATTATTCTGTTCTTGTGTGGAATTCTGGGACAGCAGGTCGTGCTACAGTCACTGGAAGGAATTATGCCTGCATTGCCGTCATTGCCTTCATTGCCTTCATTGCCATCACTGTCTTCTGAGCCGTCGACACAGAGCGGTTCAGGCCGACCGCGACGGGTTCGATTTGCAGCTGGCTCTTAAGAATAAATTACGCACCGTCGTGTAGAGGAAATGACGCTGACATCGGCCATCGAAGCGGCCTTCAACAACAAGAACACGTTCAGCTTCTTTTTGACGGTGGTCGTGGGTATCTTTTCGGCACTGATCGCGATCGTCAGCTTTGCGTTGCTGATTCCACTAGACAGTATTCCCGCCGTGACGGGTGTCAGCATCATTGCCGCCGTTGCCTACAGTATCGCCTTCATGGCATGGATTACGGTTCTGTATCTGTATTCCAGCAGCTCCGAAAATCTGGTATGGCTGCTGACCCATTTGATGTTCCTGGTGGTGCTTCCGGCGACTATTGTTGCGACGGCCATGAATGTGACCGCTGTACAGAATACCCGTAATCTGTTGGCTGGTAAAGTGGCCAACTAAAGTCGTCTACTAAAGTCGCCAACTAAAGTCGTCTACTAAAGTCGCCAACTAAAGTCGCCAACTAAAGTCGCCAACGAAAGTCGCCAACTAAAGTCGCCAACTAAAAGTCGCCGTCTAAAGTCGCCAACTAAAGCTATCGTAACCGCTGGAATATAAGATGGAACCAGAGGCATTAAAGGCATCAACTGGTTCACGCAAGTTCCCCGCATTTCCCATTCTGTGGCTCGGCCCTGCAGGATCCGGCAAAATCGGCAAAGCACGTGCCGCCATTGGATGTCCTCCGCACATGCCAGGCCGACTCCAACAGCTGGAGATCGGCGATTACTTCGCCCGCTACTGGGAATGGCCGACACACATGGAGATGGATGTCGGCGATCTTTCCATGATGGACAAACAGATTCTGCCCGAGGTGCTCAATCAGTTGCTGGCCACCCGCGATGTCGGATCCGGCGGTGGCCGAAAAATCATGATTCTGCGGCGGGTCCATGGACTATCTCCCGCCGCGGCGATCCGTCTACGGTATTGTATGGAGGAACTGGTCTGGTCCAACGATGGAACCGCCACGATCTGGCTCACGGCGCGGACGGCAACCTCTGTAGTGCTAAGTCTAATGGATGGATTTGTGTTACGGCGATGTCCTATCGCAACGAACACCGACGCACAGACAAAACTGCTGGATGCCGCGTCGATGGTGATTTTCGAACCGATTGATCCGGATACTTCGTCAAAGCCGATTTACGATTACATGGCGGAAATGCTGCGACAGATGGTGGTGGCGCTATCGCTGGGTCCGCCGACGCTGAAATCCGCCGCTTGGATCCGTGGACGGGTCTATGATATGCTGGGTCTTATGGTGTCGGGTGCGGATCTCGTGGCGGGACTCGTGTGGGCTACAGTGCGGCTGGCGGCGGCGGGTGGCATTTCCGATGTTGCGGCGAAGGCGGTGCTGAATGTGCTGGCGCGGTCGCGGTGGATGCCGAGTTATCGGACGCCGCTGATGTATGAACTCATTATTACGGAGGTGTATGCTGCTCTGGCACCGGCTATCCAAAACTCTGTATCGCAATAGATGGATGAGTTTAGTATCTGGATTGTTATTCGTGAGGAATCGTTCCGCATCTATCGGAGTCTGAGTGCGGCACAGCGGTCCTGTATTGTTCCCGCCTCCATGATCGAAGAGTGGCGATGTGGATCTGACTCTGACACTGACTCAGGAGATCGCTTCCGTCATATTCGAACATTCATCCGTGATGAAAAGGGGAATTTTCGGTGTATTCAGTAAGGGGGCACATGAATCCGTATATGAAAATATTGTGGGACAGTTGGAAATCAACACCTGTTCCTCATATGGAATGGATCACTTGTGATCGTGATGCTTTAATGCGGAAGGCTCAGGAGACACAGGATGGTGGGGAGACTGTTGCTTGGATAGCTTCTATAGCGTCCATAGCTTCTATAGCGTCCATAGCTTCTATAGCGTCAGGCAAATGGATAGGCGTCCGTGATAAGCAGTATGGACACGAAATCCACTGCATTTCCGATCGTCGTGTTCCCCGCAGTGATCTGATTCTCGGTTTACAGCTCATGGCCTGGATGTCGCGACACACTCCCCTCCGCTGGTTCTGGTGGGATCATTCGTGGCCGCGTATCCTTCCTTCTGCCGTCGATCCTGGACGCGATCATGTCAATGGCGGCTGGGCTATTATCGGGGTTCCTGAGATCCATGTGTATCGCCGCGAAGAAGCACACAAAGTCTTACTCCACGAATGTATTCATGCTCTGGGTCTGGATGTAAGTATGGACGCAGCAACGGTGGCGCGTCAGCAGTTTGAGGCCGCGTTGGGACGGCGCCTGTGGCCGCATCTTGGAGAAGCATGGACCGAACTACGGGCAGAGATGCTGTGGGCAGTTTGTCGGGGGCGGAGCTGGCCCAACGCGTGTCAGCTATGGCAGAAACAAAAGGAGTGTTCTCACCGACAGGCGGCGCAAGTGTGGGTACGCATTCGTGACAGCCGGGAGGCGGAAGACACGAATGTGTTTGCGTATTATGTGCTGAAGTGGGTGCTCATGGAACATGAAGAGGAAGTCATGGTGGCTCCTACGGCGTCGGTGGCTCATTGGTTCCGCTGGTGGAGAGAACAACTACCGGCGTTGAACGCGGCGGCTTCTCTGCCGGTGGCTCTGGCGTCGGAGAGAGCGACGCTTGCGATGGGTATGACTTGTGCGGCGTCGTGATCGCCCTCCTTCCTTCTCAGAGATCGAATATCGGCATGCTGACACCCAACCAGCTGGGCCGCCGATCCCGCCGCTTGCGGCGCTCCTTGTACATCTGGCGGCGATTCCGCTGCCTCTCCCATCCCTCCTCAAAGGCGGGATCCTGGGGATCCATACAGTACTCACGGTGGGCTCCGTGGAATACTGACGTGTACTCGGTGGCCGCAGGTAGAATGCCCGGCAGACCCCGCGGTGCATCCTGCCTCCATGTGAGTAGACCGCCCACAACCGGTTGACCGGCCACATTGAACACCTGCCACGCATTGCCTCCGTTTGACAGAGACACCGCCTCTACACACTTGACAGTCGCCTTCGCCTTCGCCATCGCCAACATTCTAAATAGACTGGATGGATTGATTTTAAGTGGTCAACTTTGGGTCTGTCGGCAAAAATATGACACCGTGTTCGCCATCCTGTTGGCTGAATCATCCACCACAACAATGGGCATTCGGGGTCTTCTGCAGCTCCTCAAACAAAAAGTCCCCAAATCGCGATTTGCCCCCGATTTTTCTAAAAAAAACGCCCGATGGGGAATCGATTGCTCATGTTTGATGTTCAAAGCGCGCGGAGCCGGTCTGGATGTACTCACTGTTCTGGCGGCACTGATCGTTCGTCTACGCAGCTACGGTATCAACCCCGTCGTCGTATTCGATGGATATATGGGGGCGGTGACGGCCAAAGCGGAGGTACTGGAAACCCGTCGGCAAGAACGGCAGACAGTTGCCGCTGCTCTGGAGGCAGTACGGGAAACGGCTCTGGCCGCGACCACGGTACAGGAGCGGGAAGACTGTAATACGGCAGAGGCGGCTCTCCTCAAGAAGGCTCCGCAGATTAATCGTAGCGACCGTGATGCTCTGAAGCAGTTCTTTCATATGGCGGGCATTCAGTTCTTTACGGCCAAGGGAGAGGCGGATACTCTGTTAAGTGCGATGGCCCGATCTGGATACATTCAGGCCGTGATTACATCGGATACCGACATGCTGGCGCGGGGGATTTCCCGCGTTATTATGCCAGAGGTGGCCGACGCAACGGTTCTTACGGAATGGCGTCTGGATGCAGTGCTACAGGGTCTGCGGCTGACATACGATGAGTTTGTGCGAATGTGCGTATGGATGGGAACGGATTACAATTCGATCGGAACGGTTCCTGGTGTACGGGCACTGGAGATGGTCCGCGAAGGAAAGACTCTCACCGCGGCCTCTGACGCTGCAGCGGCGGCAGAGAAGTTACAGAGTGTAGGAGCACCGGAGGAGTATCTGGAAGGAAAACAGCTGGACCGGTGGCGTTCCGATCCGTCGAAAGTGGAACCCGATGAACTCCGTAATCTCTTTAAGATAAAGGGATGGCCGGTGTCGTGGCTCTTGACCCTCATGTCTGAGGAAAAATAGGATCTGATTTGAATCAGGAGTTGTATCCGATATTTTTTGTCTCCAATGGAACCAAAAAAAGTCGGTCGCAGCTGGGATTGAACCAGCGACTTTCCGGTTAACAGCCGAATGCTCTAACCAAACTGAGCTATGCAACCATATGCCCTCTATCAGAATTGAACTGACTACCTTCTCATTACGTTTGATTACAAGTGAGATGCTCTACCGATGAGCTAAGAAGGCACTAAAAATAAATGTTTTGGATGCGGAGAATGGGAGGGATCTAGGCGGCAACCGGCGTCGGCTTCACGTAGTGGCGCCGCAGGAACTTCTGGAGGTTCAGGATGGTCAGGCTGTCCGTCTCAGACAGAGTCAGCAGCTTGCGCAGAGTGGCATCGGCCTTGATCGTCTGCTTGTCCATGAGGTTGTGGGCGCGGGCGTAGGCCATGACACCCTTGGTCACCTCCGAACGGCTAACCTCCTGACCATTGGGGAGCGCCAGGAAGGTGCTGAGCTCATCCGTGATGCGCACGGGCTTGGTGAAGATGCAGGGCTTGGCACCCTCGGCACCGGCCTCCACCTTGCGCTTGCGGCGGCGCTCGGCCTTCTTGACCACACGGGCGGACTGCTTCTCAATGGTCTTGAGGGTCGTCAGCGCTGTGGAGAAAGCGGACTTCAGGTTCGACAGCTGCTCGTGGAGCTCCGTGATGGACTTGGTCAGAGCAGAGCCAACATCCTCATCGGCGGAAAGGGTAGCGGCAGGGGCAGCGGCGTCCACCGTAGCATCGACCGTGACCGTAGGCGCGGCAACCGGAGTCGCGGCAGTAGTCACAGTGCCCACAGCGGCATCCGTCGCCTTGGCGGCCTTGGCTGCCTTAGGGGCCTTGACCGCCGCAACCGGAGCAGCAGTGGCAGCAGCGACAACAGCAGGCGCCACAACGGCAGCGACAACTGCCTCAACCTTGGTCGTCTTCTTGGTGGTCGTCTTGGAGGCGCTCATCTTGTTGCTCAGGTCGGAGGAAGTAATTGCGGACATCTAACGCGGATGCTTGGTCGAGGTGGAGTCTGGTGCGGCAGTCAACTTTGGGTAGCGCGGGGGGCAAAGTTGCCGGGGGTTGACAATGATGAGCGCCACTTTTTTAGTTGAAAAAGATATGACTCTTGTAGGGAATATGTCTCAATGTGCCAGCATCCGGGCTAAAGATAAGTCCGCAGAGCGTTGTTCGAATAAGGCGCAGATTGGATCCGAATGGTGTGGCCGACACAAGACGACACAGATTCGGTGGATGATGCTTTCGACTGCCTCTTCTGCCTCTTCTGCCTCTTGTGGTGCTGGTGCTCCTGCTACTGTCGCTCATGCAGCAAGTCCACCCAGAAAGACGGTGTTCACTCCTCCCATAGAGTCCGCCACAACGATTGGCGCCAGCACTACGATCCAACGGTCATGGCGTCGGTGGCTCCAACGCCGCTCAGGTCCTCTTCTACACATCCGCAATCACGCAAATAATCCCTACGATTTCTTCAGCAGCGATCCTATTGAAGAGATTCCTCTGCGGGATTTCGTGAGCTTTGTCGACAAGGATCGCAAAGGCTATGTGATGGATATCAAGTCCGCCGTGAGTCTCATAGAGCACGCCATCAAGGACAAACAAACACCTCTGAATCCGTTCAACCGGGAACCTCTCACACAGATCTTTCTGAAGCGAATCAAGCTTCCGCGACGGGCCATGAACGGCTGGGCCGCCATCAAACCCGCCACGGAAGAGCAGAAACTCAATCTCGCCGTCACCGATGTGTTCCGTCTCATGGAGGATCAGGGATATTATACGGATCCACAGTGGTTTATGGATCTGAATAAAACTGATCTACAGCGTCTGTATCTGGAGATCGCCGATATCTGGATGCATCGGGCCGCTCTGAGCGCCGCCGATCAGAATCGGATTGTTCCTGGACAGATCCGCCCCATCAAGATCGCCACGCGGGTCGCCATGGTCATGCAGCTCAAGGCACTGCGACCACTTCTGTTAGATGTCTGCAAGACTCTGGTGTCATCGGCAGCAGAGTCCAGCGATAAACGCCTGGGAGTTATGTATTTCTTGGGAGCACTGTCGTGTGTCAGTCCGGGTGCCGGTGCAGCATATCCGTGGCTTGTCGAGATGTTTGCGCCGGGAGCAGTCACGCGGGCCGTCGGTGGAACGATACAGATTATGCATCCGACAGTTCTATCCTATTAGGCCGGCGGAGAACCGCAGCAAACTGTTACGGGAGTTCCATCCGCGTTCAGCTTTGTGTAGGATACCTGTCCGAACAAGGTCTCCTGCAGATTTGTCTGATCTGTAGGAAGAATAGGGCGCGGTCCCAGCGCCAGAGCTTTTGCCTTACGGCGGCGGATATATTCGGTGGCAGAACGATCAGATACCGGCATTCTACTCTATGCTGCTAAATTTGATGGCGTCGTCTGTATTCGGCTCTTTCTGTAGTTAGGTTATAGATGAACGGCGAAACGAACGCCAACACTAAAGCTCTATCTATTCCATGGATCCGTAATAGACTCCTGTATGATCGGAACGGAACACAAATCTGGACTCTACTCAATGAACCAGACTGGATTATGAAAATTCACTATTCGAATATCGATTGGGAGCTCAAAATGTTGCGCCTAACAGCGGAGGATCCGTGCCGGCATCAGATACAAATGCCTCTGGAGCCACACGCGCGGTTCGGGGGGCTTCGCGACCTGATTCTACCCAATAAACGATGGGGTAGAGATGTTGTAGAGGGAGAGCCCGTCGAGGGGGAACCCGTAGAGGGAGAAGCAGTCGTTGATAGCGACACATGCAACGGCTATTGGTATGTCATGCGCCGATACTGTGTTCCCAGCTACGATATGCTCCAATCCAACTGGCGCTGCCTCGGCCTTCATTCGTTGGCATTTCTGGAAGATCTCCATCGTAAACATCGGCGCGTTCACATGGACATAAAACAGGCCAACATCTTCTGGGACGATCAGTACAATCGATTCATTGTGGCAGACTATAATCTGTGCACATCTCCATATCTGGGTCTCACAGAGGAATCCGGTTGGGACGCACGATGGTATTATTATCGGTTCGGAGCGATTCCTACGGGCCACTGTGTCGGATATAGAATGGATCTTACCATGTGGGCATATATGCTGATGGATCTGACATGGCCGTTTCCGGATGGACATACTCCAACATTTATACGGGCTTTCCTGCAGCGTCGGGATAATCCATCCGAAACAGCTCCAACTGAAGAAGAACTCTTTACAATGCGTTCCGCGGCGGTTGAATGCGCGTCACCCGTCATACGACAGCTGTTGGCGACGATTGCTGCGTTTGTTCCGTGGGCATCTCCGGACAATAGCGCGTGGAAAGAGCCACCTCCGGAGTATGTATATTCCGCATTATCTGCCCTTCTCTGTTGACGGATGAACGCACCCCATGACTTTTGCTACCCCCCGACCCAAAGTTGACTGCCCTCGCCGCCACCATATAGGGACGCACAACGATGTCCAGCCTTACGCATTTCCCCTCTGACGTAGAAGTGAGCTCTATTGTGTTCGGCCCGGTCAAGATTCTTGACAACGGCGGCAAGTCGGTGAACCTCAGCTACGAGAGCAAGAAGCTGATGGTGGAGATGCCGAGCCTCAGTGTGCCGTATGGTGTCAGCGTGTTTGACAAGAACGGCCCACCCAAGTACTCGGTGGATCTGTCTCTTCGCGGTGCCGATGAGAACGAGAAGGTTCGTGCGCTCCAGGACTTTCTGGAGGCCTTCGACGAGCGCATGATTGATGCCGGTGTGGAGAATGCCGGCAAGTGGTTCAAGATGGCGAACCCGAGCCGCGATGTCATCAAGGCGTTCTACACGCCGGTGGTCAAGATCAGCCGCGACCAGTCGGGCAACCCGAAGCCGTACCCGCCGACTGTCAAGCTGGCGCTGCGCAAGAAGAAGGACGGCTCCTTTGAGACGGACTTCTACGATGGTACGCAGACCCCTCTGGCCGCCTTTCCGAAGGATGCTCCGATCGACACCATCCTACAGAAGCGGTCGCAGGTGACGCCGATTGCTCTGTGTACGGGTGTCTGGTTTGCGGGTGGCAAGTTCGGTACGACCTGGACGGCAGTCCAGTTGCGCGTCGACAACCAGCCGGAGCAGATCCGCGGCCCGGCGTTCAAGACGGATGCTGCCGATATCCGCGCGTTCGTTGCCCGGAACACGGCGACTGCGGCTGCCTCTGCTGCTTCGGCTTCTGTCGCGGCCGGATATGGCGATGATGGAGAGGAGGAGGAGGAGAACGATGTGGTGGCGTCAGTAATGCCGCCTGAGCGGAAGACGGCAGCAGCTCCTGTAAAGGCCGCCACTACTGCTGCCTTTGAGGAGGAGACCGTGGTCGAGGCGGTCCCGGTTCCCAAGAAAGCCGTCAAGAAGGTCGTGACTGCTGCGAAGAAGTAAACGCGACTGCCACTCCTGCCACTCCTGCAACCCAAACCAACAAAACCATAAACATATAGAAGCCGCTTTTTTGGTTGCATATAACAGAAATGGATATCTGGTCATCCGTCGTAAATACTCCTTCATGGGCCAAGGATCTCTGTTGGTATTATTTTGCCGTCGCTGCGCTCATGGCGGTCTACGGTCTCTGGGCACTTATCCATCTGTTCACGACTGTCGCCAAGAAAGGCGTCTCGGTCTGGCCGCTGGCGATCGGTGTTATTCTGTCTGTCGGTGTGACGGTGATACTGGCACTTCTGCAGTTCTGGATCTGCCGTGGCGCACTCGGCGCAGCCGCCAAAGAGAAGTTCGCGGTTCAGTGCAACTCCAAGGAGGACTGTCTGGCGGTGACCGGTAATCCGCAGGGAGCCACCTGCGACTGTCTGAAGCGGGGATCGACTGGCCACTGCGGTGGATGCACGATGCAGAATAACATGCAGCCGCAGGCGTCATTCGGTGCGCAGTTTGATCCGCTGGTGCCGATTGCGTAGACTGAGATATTATATGAAGAGTTCTTTGTCTGTTCTATTTGAAACAGAACAGTCAAAAAATATAATACTTGTCTATTCCTACGTTGGTAATGTATACGATAACACCACGATACCGGATTTGACTCTGCATTATTTATCTCTGTGATGTAAAGGCACAGCATCCGCTCAGAAGGATAGGTCCTGTCCACGAAGGACTATTACACACAGCATATCCCGCCTTCGCCGCTAACAGTGAGTCTGCCGAAGGCAGCGTATTCTGACTATCGGAGTGCGCCGGTCGAACACATGCGCTGGCTTTGTTTCGATGCATCTGTGTCAGCAAAGAAGAATCACCGACACGTCGTTGTGTGATGACTTGTTTACCGAACTTTTGCTTCAGTTTGAGGAGTTCACGCCCCGACAGAGATGGCTGCGGAAGCTCCTGTTGGAGTAGTGGCCGCATACACTGTACGGTGGGCTGGCCAGGAGGAAGACCAGAGCCACAACACTGCGACATTCTACCGTGCGGAGGCAAAATTATACTGCGTTACCTTATGCCACCACCCGAGAACCCGGAATACACGGCTTCAGAGGTGGAGCAGGAATACCCGCCGGCCGCAACGGAGATAACGGGCACGGCGGAAACTGAACGGATGGCTGCTGCCACGGTTGGAGCACCACCACGGATCTGGCAACCTGGCGTGAACGTGCCGTCGCCTGGCTTCCCGCCGGCCGTCGCGCGGGCCGGGCCGATACATCGATTCCGGTAGAGAAACTCACGATACGATACTGAATCTGGTTGTCTGGTCGCGGTGCCGTGAGACGAACAACATTCAGATCCGATGTCGGTGTCGGTGTCATAGATGGAAACAGCGTCGGTGCCGGCAGTGGTGGTTCGGTAATTGGCGGAGCCGTCGGTGTCGGCGTTGGTGTCGGATTCGGCGGAGCATTCTGGGTATTTTGTGTAAATCCACTGACGGGAGCAACGGCCGAAGGAGAAAACGCCTGGGTCGTGTTCGAGATTCCACCGCAGGTATAGTTGTAGTCGTTGTTGAATACGCGCTGAACAGATTTGGCGTACTTCGATAAAAGATACTGAGTGCCGGTTGGTGTCTGGGTTTGACGGGTAGGAGTCAACGGTGGCGCGCTACAGCAGACATTCGGAATGAAGGGCGGCGGCACACAGTCCTGAACGAAGGCTTTTTGCGCTTTCAGAAGCATGGATGAATGGAGTCCCTTGGTGTAGCCCTGTTTCGGTAAGCGGCAGGTGGGTCCTTTTCCTTTCATCATGGGTGCCGGACTCTGTTGGTTGCAGTGGTTTTCGGTGTCGTGGAAAATCCGCAGCGGTATGACAGAGTGTAGACCATGTTTGGCGGATTTGCTCCGATGATTCCTGGTATCGTGGTGACGGCGGCAGTGGTTATCGTCGCGGGAGTCGCCTTGTTGATGCGTCTGAATGAGGAGAGTGTGATGGAACTAATGTTCAGTGTTGCCATTATTTTATTGGGAGTCGTATTTACTCTGGCCATTGTGGGGTCGGTCTGTATGAATATCCATCCGTATGAGCGGTTTGATAATCCTGTTGTTGCAGGAGAGGCAGGAGAGGCAGTCGATTCCATGGAAAAGCTGGTTGCCGATGTGACGACTACAGAGGCCGAAGTGTGTAAGTATCTCACACGATCCGATCAGCTGATTCAGAACAATGTGGGTCCACCGGGCCAGAATGATCCGAATCTGGTGGCCGTGGCGATACAGGATGCCCGTTCGAATGCGAAGGGTCCATTAACGGAATGTAGTGGCAATGGCAACACAGATAAGACACCACCGGATCCATCTGCTTTGTCGGTGCGCATTGCCAAAATGGGACGTTCGGTCGGATTGTATACGGGACCCACAATATGGAATGGGTTCGATAAGTTAGATACTTGTAAGAGTATATCTAGTTCTGGATCTGGCTCTTCCTCTGGCTCTTCCTCTTCCCGCAGTGGCAGTGGAGTCGCCACCACCGAATCCTTCGATGATATTTCCGCTATCTTGCCTCCATCTCTATCCCAACTTCGTTTCCAACTCCAGCAAGTCCAAGATGCTATGGCCAAACAAAAGAAGTGGCTGGATGCGATCGATGCCAAGACTGACGCACTATCCAGAGGTGAACTGTCCGACTGTGATAAACAGGCCGGATCACAGGCTGCTCAATCTTCCGTAGTCGGCAATCCATCCGCCGGAACATAATACCACGTGGGCGTGGTACGCAACGCCCGCACCACTTCTGCCCCGTTATCTGTCAGAAACGGATGCTCTATCCATTCGGTCTCCCACACGCTATTGGTATCTGAAATTAGACGCTGGGCAAACCACCGGAACGTATCGGTGATCGTCGGGCCGTGCGATTTCAGACTGGAGGCATGTGTTAGATCAGGAAAGATTAGCAGATCGTGGTCGGCAAGATATACAACATCTTCCACCGCATGCTCAGGAATGAAGGCCAGATCCTTGCGCTCACACCGGAGACCATATACAAACATACTGCGACTGTCGGGCGTACATCGGGTGGCACACGGCAGTCAACTTTGACCCTGCCATTGCTGCCATTGCTGCCACTGCTGCAGCTGCTAATCTGTTTAATTTACATTGATTATGATAGAGAATATCTTAGACCGCAGTAGGGCATAAACAAATGGAGGAGCTCGTGAAGCACGGCTTCCTCAATGTTCATTTAGCGGATGATGCTTCCAATATCTGTGATGTATTACCGCGGGCACAGGAGATTGCCCGCGTAGGGCCAGTCCAAACCATTCAGTCCCAAGAGTGGCGCTTTCTGACCAAGGGGCTCACCGAACCGGATCTCCTGATAGGATGGAATCTGGGTAAACTCTTCAAGGAAGGCAGCTACGGAAAAATCCATCACGCCAAACGCATTGTGGTGCGCCGGCGGCCTTCCGATGGATTGTTCAGCACTGTGGAACATCCCCACGACATCGTCATCAAGAAAACTGTTCCACCACCGGGTTTCACCGTTCTGCCATCAGAAGATGTTATCGCACACATTAGTGAAGCACTTCTCCATGTGTTGGCGTGGCAAACCATGCAGAGCACCGCAACTCCACGAAGTATCCCGCGCCCCTACGAAGTGTTTGGTGATCACTGTGCGGCGTCTTCCGGTTGGCTCAGTATGTCTCTGGGGATGTCGTATGTGAACGGACGAACTCTGTATTCGTTCTTACACAAGGAATGGTCAATATCGACGAAAGAAACGAATGCGAAGATATTGCTGGAAGTGCTGGCACAGTTGGCATACATTTTGTGGTATCTGCAGAGACGGCTACGACTGAATCATCGCGATGTGAAAGTCAACAATCTGATGGTCCGTAAGCGCATTGATCCGTTGAAGCTCCTGCTGGCGGGTGAGACCATTTCCACATATATGGAAGTGACTCTGATTGATTTTGGGTTCGCCTGCGTGGGATGTCCACCTCCGCGGCAACCGAATACGGTGTTTCAGGCGGGATCCTGGTTTCCATTGGGAGAACTCTGTTGTAAAATGGGGCGCGATATTGCGCAGCTGATTTTCTGTATTCACTGTTATTTTCCGTTGGACGAGTATTTGCCGACGAATATCTATACGAAGGTTCGATCGTGGCTGCAGGTGCCGTGTAGTGGAACGATTGTGGATATGCTGAAGGGATTCCACACGGATGGCCGACCGATTCGGAGCGCTAGTGCTGGTTCTTCTGGTTCTTCTGGTTCTTCTGGCTCTTCTGGTTCTTCTGGCTCTGGCTCCTCCACTGCTGTTCCAGAGTTTCACACAGGAATATATGAATTTTTGCGCCGACCAGAAGTGGATCCCGTTACTTGCGCTCCATCCTTAATCTTTGCCGAATGTAGCCGGCTCTTGACTGAGCTTGCCACTGGGGACTAGATTTTTAACTGTCTTCGCATAACCGCCCGATATTCTTGAAATATTATGGACAATATTATTTCAAGAAATGTCCGTTTCACTTGTCCGTTTCACTTATCCGTTTCACTTGCTAACATCCCTAATGTCGCGCACAGATGCAACACAAAATGTAGCTGCTCTACATCCATATGGTGCAGAATGTTTTCCAACGGCGTTCCGTAGATGTTCACACCAGGCCACGGAGGAACTCCCCGCTTTGTCGCGGTATCCACCGGTTTCTGAGTCGGAGATAACTGACTAAACTTGGCCCACAGTGTCGCCGGTTTGGCACCTTTTTCCGTTCGCCACCAGATACCGATTCGCGATGCCAGACATCCCCAGTATTCTGGCAGTTTCCCCTGATTCCGGGGCGCTTTGATACACGGCGCAACACAGGAAGCAATCGTAACATTTTGAAAAAGCTCTGGTGAATCCGCTGTCAATAACCGGTTCTTCTCCGTATCCTCCACGAAAGAGCGCCAGAAGAGCGGCAGAAATGAAGGAATCTGCGTCTGCGTCTGCGTCTGCGTCTGCGTCTGCGTCTGCATTATGAGCGGTTCACCCCCGATCCATGTACTGTCCATCAGAGCCTGACCCGTCAGATACCACGCATTGGCCATCATGGTGCCATAGAGCTGGTCCGTCTGCAGCCTCTGGAGTTCTGGTTCGATGATCTGCGTATCCGAATGGAGAATTGCGTCGGCCACCGAATATACGAACAGATTACGCATCCGATCGGGAAATAACAGAAGCGACAACATGTCCTTCGGCTCCTTAGCGATACACATTATCTTGTCACCGCGGCACGTCTGGTCGACCCGTAACGCGGATCGAACCGGATTTATGCGCTCCGGTGCTTCTTCCACTAACAGAACCGCTTTGATCTTGGTTATATTCTTCTGTAGCGTGAAAAATCCGGTATCAATCGCAGCGGCGGGATCGGCAAACAGACTGTCGTTGCTGTCTCCGATTTTCAGCGTGTTGTTGCGCAACTCATGGATGGCATTGGCAAACAGAGCATCTTGGTTCTCAATCGCCTTGACCCATACATCGATCTTCTGTTGGTTGTCTGACAGCTGTGGCACGGCAGGCAACAGTTTGAGTTTGGTGAGTGTTGTCGCTACGGCGCGAATATCGTCATCGAAACCGGCAGGCAACGCCGCGCCTCCGCGCTGCTTCATCTGTTTTCTTGTCTTTCTGGACTGGCGGTGGCGTGGAGCACGCGGAGCCCGCGGAGCCAGTTGTAGCATTCCCCTACTGCTCCTGGCCAAAACTTGACGGGTGCCCGAACCGAAACCCGCCCGAATAAACAGGATGGCCGACGACAACGCAATGGCAATGGATGAATACAACCAGGCACTGGATCAAATGGAGGACATAGAAGGAGGTCCGGAGGATGTGGATGATGTCGGCGGAGCAGCGCTGGAACCGGCCGAGGCATTGGGAATCACACAGGCGCCGTCGGCACAAACCCAGGGGCTACTGGTGCAGCATCCCGAAATCTTCCCGGATTATGAAGACGCCGTACAGGAGGGTCTGGTCCAGAAGGGAGGCAACGGAGAATCCGATCAGCGGCACACGACCTATCCGTTTCTGACACTTTATGAGCGCACGAAAGTGCTGTCTCTGAGGGCCTCCCAACTGGCGCACGGAGCACCGCCTTTCATCGAAGTTCCTGAGTTTCTCACGGACGTCTATGAAATCGCCAAGGCGGAACTGGAAGCCAAGCGGCTGCCATACATTATGAAGAGACCTCTCCCAGACGGCAAGTACGAATACTGGCGGCTGGCGGATCTCATGATTATTTAAGCTCCAAAGAAACGGGTCCGACGTGCCGGCGGAATCCATTCTTTACAATCCGGGCCCACGCCGTACGCAGCATACCATTCTTCAAACAGACGCACCACATGATTCACCCGTAGCTCCGGTGGAGAGTGGAAATCCGTCACCAACAGCTGGGCCGCTCTCCGCCGCCGATCTTTTGCCCGCCACGACACGGCATAGGCATCAAAGAACTCTCGGTACTCGGCCAGTGTCGGTGTCCGTTTGAGCTCATCCACCATGCCCGCCAACGCGAACTGGATACCCACGATATCCGCAATGTTTTCGACGAGAGTCTGCTCTCCATTGACGGACATACCTCTGTACTGTCGCGATTCAAACAGACGGACGATCTCTCCGGCTTTCCGCCGGTACTCACGGTCGTCGTGATCTGTCCACCAGTCGCGGCGGTCGCCGTGTTCATCATAGTTGCGTCCTTCAGAATCGAATGCGTGGCTGATCTCGTGCCCAATGGTGGATCCTATAGATCCATAGTTGGTCGGAACCGACGCCTGCGGATCCCAGAACGGCGGCCGCAGAATCGCGGCGGGCAACAGAAATCGGTTCTCATCGGGATAATAATACGCATTCACCTCAAACACCGGACGCGACCAGTTTTCACCCAGCGGATGCCGACAGTTGCCCTTCAGCGAAGTATTCATGTCCGACGCCGCCTTGCTGAGCTCAATCAGATTGCCGAAATAATCCGTGGGACTCAGCCGACACACCGTTTCGTGCGTGATCCACGTTTTATCGTCGGGCCAGCCGACTTCGATTGTCAGTTGTTTGAGTTTCCGCAGCGCGGCCGATCGGGTTGACGCGGCCATCCACGGAGTGTCCGCAATCGCAGTTGCGGCGGCGTGACGGATCCGTTCGCACATTCCCTCCACCTTGCGGCGCGTCTCTTTGCTACAGAACCGCTCCACCCAGAGTTTTCCCAAGTAGTTCGGCATCAACAACGGAACGATGGCGTTGCGTAACCGTGGCGGCGACATATCGGCCTTCATGCCCTGGAGGAACGCACGATTATAGGCAAACCAGGCCGATCGCAGTGGCCCCGCCGGCATATTTCCTGCGGCCCACTGTGCCAGAATACAGACGAACCAACCGCGCCAGCGATCCATCGACCAGTTCAGTAGACGCGACTGGAGATGGTGCATGAACGGGCGGGAAGTCACACGAAACGATACATCGCGTTGCCGCTCTTTCGTATAGCCCGCCGCCGTAAGAAATGCGTCCCAATCGAATACGGAAAACTCCCGCTTAAGTTCTCCGAGACTCAACACCGTGTTGCCCTTCTGCCGTTGGCCCATGGGAGGAAATACGGACGCAAATTCGCGTTCGGCAGAGTAGCCGCGACGGAGAATCGGCAGACCCAGAATATGGGCTAATCGGTTGATATAGACAGCGTATGCTTTGCGATGCGCAGCGTATTGCGACCACAACCAGTATTCAGGAATACCGATGCGCGGATCACCCTCTTCAATCCAGATGCGACATATCCGATGATCGGTGGAATCACCCTGCGTGTAGACCCAGAGTGGAGAGGCAACACCGGCGTGATTCATCCATCCCATCAGTTTACAGATGTCGGTGATGCTGTTCATCGTGAGCGCCGGCATGAAAAGAGACGCACTGATGCGACAGGTGTCCCAGCTCTCCAGAAAGGTGCTAATAACGGACCCCCGTGGCTGTGCGTGGATGATCGCGGAGAGCTCATCGTTGATTTTGTTCTGCATGTAATAGCTCTGTAGAACGCGGGTTTCCGTGGGGGGAATAACGATGGAGTTTTTCCAGCGATCATTGCGGTGCCCGAAAAAATCATCCGCGAGTTCGCAGTGGTTCGGTGTTTTCGACGGATTTGTTCGACTGCTGCGGCGCCGTGAGCGAGACAACTGTGAAGCTGCCCGTTTTCGGGAACGCCGCTCCATCCCTTACAGTTCGCGGACTTTTTCTTTTACCACCACGACATGCATCTAGAGGAGAACGGGCAAACGGAATATGCCGGTCATTCCACATACAGGAATCTTCACATGCACTGTCCGATACATACACGAAAGGTTCAGCCAGGGTAACGATTGCGGCCATCCCTGTTATGGCTCTATTATAGATGCATAATTTTTCGTGAGTTCAGAATCCACCAGGTTCGCAACCGGCGACTGGCCTCTGTGTTGGTGCTGCCGACTGCTCCTATTGCTCCTCCTGCTCCTCCTTCGGTTGCTATCGAGTTATCCACCGCCTCCGTAAGATACACTGCCGCGATTTCGTGTGGATGTTCATCCTGAGAGGGATATCCAAAAAACGCGGTCCATTCTGCCGGTGGTGTCCGAAGAACGCTGCGGGTGTATTCGTCCCACCAGACTGTATGGGCTTCCCGCAGACGAGGGCCTGACTGCGGATGATCATATACGGGAATCGGCCACCATCGTGCCATCCAACGAACCCACGGATGTCGCCACGTGTCGGGGTTCGACCTGCGGGACTCTTGGATGGCGGGCGGTAAACCCGCGGGCGGCTGATCGACATACACGAACGACCATTGTCGCCGGTAAAAGTCGGCCCACGCATCCGGAGCTCTGCGCTGCCAAATATGTATTAGTTCGTGTTTCAGAGTCTCATCGCGAAGGGCCTCTGGAATCGAATCGGGTATACGAATACGATCTCCGTCGGCAGTGTGTGCCATTCCGGATTCACAAGTGCGCGCAACGGTCTGAATACGGGTTCCCGCGGGTCCTTCGCGTTCGCCCATCACCGTGCACGCATTCATGTGGCGGGCAACACGATCCATGTGACTCAGAGAGCCGAGAAACGGAATATCGTCCATGTCTTCGTAGGCTGGCGGAGTATAGGAAGAGGCACTCATGCGATCGGCCATGTCAGTACAATCCGTCATATTATCCATCGTCTCGATTATGGAGAGACTTTGGTTGCGGGGGCGGCCACGAAACACATAGTCGAATAGCAGACCGACCACGATTGCGGTCAGAATCCACTGCCATGGAATCATCTCCTCTATGATGTTGAGAGGAATGCTACTACAGTCATAACAATAGTGGAATCGACACTGTTGTTATGAATGGATTTGGATCTGGTTATGTGCGATTTGGATATTCAGTAGTGTTCAACTGTTGGACAATTCTTGGAGATGCCACACGATAGGCCAATGATCACTCCAGTTGATTTCGCGGGCAACTCTATGAGATACGAGCTCAACAGTGGAGGGAACAGCAACCAGATGATCCAGACTGACGGCGACTTCTTCCATTGTTTGGCCGGTATCGGTTTCTAACCAGGAAGCACCGGGTATCCAACATTGGTCGGTATTGAAGTCGCCGACGATGATTGCGACTGGATTTGTTTGGCTGTCCTGCCTAGCAGGAAAATTCAGTTCCACTTCCGCCAGCTGGAGACACTGTTGCCGACGGACAACCTCCGTATATCCTATTGTCCACCGTTTTATGGTTTCTATGTCGGACTGCATGTGCGTATTCACAATCCGAACAGAACGACCAGTGGCAACATGAGTGAGAACCGTGCGGAACCAGCCTTTCGAAGCGAACATGTCAAACCCCGTCGAACTCAGAAATGGATAGAATCGGGCATCGTCCAGACGCCATGTATCGGATCGGAATGCCGTCGCCAGGCCGGAACCAAAAATTCCCAGAATATGGGCTTCACGGGTGGGACGAACCAGTGTCCAGCCTTTGGCAGCGAAGGCGGCGAAGGCCGAGGCCCATACGTCATGACGACACCACACTTCTTGGAGGACAGCGATATTTGCGTCTGTGTTTTCAACAATCCAATGGACAATGTCGTGTATCTGTGTCGAGATCCAGGGGAATCCTAAGACATTATATGAAACGATGCGGATGTCCATTACTTGCGTCGGCGAATCGTGCGTCT